>OLYB01000205.1_pt1 | contig 60071 bp, 48 predicted proteins | sample 1674481 | NCBI WGS metagenome assembly OLYB01 (sample SAMEA103958167, study PRJEB25191) | human gut metagenome
AACTCCGTACAATCGCTATGGACTTCTGGGCAAGCCTTGAGCATACCATCCGCTATAAGAAAAACTTGCCGATAAATGCTGAAGTCGAAACTGAACTGAAAGAGTGCGCCGATTCCAGCAGGGAATGGGACAGCAAAATGGAGCATCTACTGCACATTTTAACATAATGCGTCGGATATAAAAGGACAAGCATCTAAAATGGATGCTTGTCCTTTTGTATGCCGCCATCATCCGTGCGGTCTGGGGGCATTCAGGCTATGGCAGCGTCAAGAAACTGCAAGTCAACATGAGGAACATCCTCAAGAAAATGGGCGTAACGCCCGGCGAGAAGCGCTACATCATCAACGAGCTTGGCGTCGGCTACCGGATGCTGGCGGAGAACGAGGCATAACGCCGCCGAAGTCCTGCGCCGCTTGACAGTCGTGGTACAATACAAATGAGTTTTTTCCGTTTCTATGCCAAATGGAGAAGGCTCATTTTTCATATCATGCGGGAGCGGCGATTTCTACCGATCTGAAAGTGCTGGCTTACTTTCGGCCATTGTCTCCTTACAAGTCAGGAGCCGGACTGCGCGTATCACGCAGTCTGGCTCCTGGCAATTTATGTATGCCGAAGTATGCTCCATATGATCACCTGTCGATTTCACGGCTTCTGTATTGCAGCCAATGAGTCCATGAGCGAATGGAAACCATCTTCTCCCAGCATGGCCGCGGCATCGAAGGGGATGTCTTCAGAGGCCGTAATAGCCGGATCGCAGCCGGGCATATCCTCGCCCACTGCGGGTACGGGTTCCGGGTGCATATTGGACAGTATCTCACGAACCAGTTGCTCCACTGTTTGCCGGTCTATCCTTGGCGCAGCCGCGGCCTCCGGTGTTTCCGGGCAATTCATATAGTGGGTCACGGCGTTGACCAGGAACTGTGCCTTGCGCCGACCCTGCTCGTTCAAGATCGCGGCTACCTGCTGGTGGCTTGGGTCACCGGCATTGAATTGGACGGTAAATCTGAAGGAATCCTTCTTTTCGCCCATATGGATCACCTACTCGTCTTCGTAGCCGCATACAAGAGACCGTACCCGGCAGCGTTGGCGCCGATCTCCTCCACAAAGATGGCTGTACCGACCTTACCGGACTTTTCGATCTGTTTCCGAAGCAGCAGAGAGCCGCCGCCTACAAAAATAACCTTGCCGGTACGCAGCTCGATCTTCCGCTCCCGCAGAGTACGGAAAAGGTCCGCCACGAAGGACTCCGCGCCGCGCTCTACCAGTGTTTGGATCTCACTGCCGTACTCTGTACTGCAACCTGTGAGAATGGAGTCAATGTCCGTTTCCTCCAGCAGCAGATCATGGTCGGCACGAATCTTGGACAGCAATCGGTTATAGAGTGTAATGACGCCGTTTTCCAGCGAATCGCAGGAAGCCCAGTCTGCTGCGCCATAGCGCAGGGAGAGGTAATCGGCAGTAAAACCGCCTATGTCGATCACAGTGGCCTTGGCAACCGTGCCGAGTTGGAGCCGCTTGAACACCGGAGCCGTGGCTGCCAGCGCCTGCGGGAAGCAGACCGCCTCTGTGATGCAGATGGAGTATTCTCTCCCATTGAATTCAAACCCGATCACACCGCGGTTCAGGAAATACTGGGCAAAGCGTTTATACTGCGTTCCATAATGCGCAGGGGGCAGCCCAACGGCAAGCTGAATGTTCATCAGCCGATCCGGGACATACTGGCCCGCCGCGTTGATCTCGTAAGCGATGGCAAACAACGTCAGGATAAAAAATCGGTCGTCCTCTGTTTTATCCCGGGTATAGGGGATACGTTGGTCGGAGAGCGTGTAGTATTTTCCCCGATAAAATAGGATGTTGTCACCGAAAGGGGGACGGGTATCGCTCTCTACCAGTCCGGATGTAAATACCCGACTGGCCGTTTTAATTTGTTTATTTCCGTGGTCTACACAGACTAACATAAGATCAGCTCCTTCTCTTTTTGTGCTTATACTGTGTTTATACGACTTTAATACGCATTACTGCAACAGATAGGAAAAAAACAGACGTGGAAATCTCCACGTCTGTTTGATACACATTTGTCAGAACTTCTTGAATTCCCTCAAAGGATTTTGGAGCGCATTGAAGATATTGAACCGGCTGGTCGATCAGCTATCTTTCTCCATCATCAATCAGAAGAAGATCGTCCCGTGTTGCGGCATGATTGCGTAGCTCATCCGAGAAGCCAGAGATGCTGAACAGGACGTACCACACTTTTCGCCGATCCCGCTCCCATGCGACATCGCAGGCCTTAGTTTCCAACGCATGAAGGACACTAAGACCAACTGGCTCTTTCCAGTACTTGCACTCTCCCAAAATCAGGTTCTTTCCCTCCGGATCAAGAGCTGCAATGTCGATCTCATTCTTGGCATCCCAATACCCACCCAGCTTGGAGAACTGGAACGGCCATGTGTTATTAACATTCAATTCCCACATCCGCTCCTCACAGATGTCCTCATATACGAAGCCAATGTGGCTGGTAGTGAGGCCCTTGCGGATCTTATCCATCACGATACCGCTATGCCCGCTTTCGATAAAGCTCATATTGGGATAGATAAATGCGAACCAAAACCGCAGATAGTTATCCTTGATCTTGTAAAGGCCGCGCTTGCTCTTCTCGGGATTTTCCTCTGTGACAGGCACCCTTCGTTCCAGAATATCCAGATCCATCAAGGTCTTCAGGTACTTGGTCAGGTTCGTTGACTTGACCTCCAACACAGAGGCAATCGAGGAAAGCTTGTGATTTCCGGCTGCGATCGCCTTGATAATGGAAAAGTAACTACCAACCTCACTGACCTCCTGCTGCAGCAGGAAATGCGGTTCATCATAGAGATAGCCAGAACGGTTCAGTACGCATTTTTGGATAGCACGATAGATATCGCCGCTCTCCGAAAATAGCTCAATATATTTGGGGACACCACCTGTAACAGAGTATAGCTCAATGAGTTCTCTGCGGGTTTTGCCAGGGAAAAACTCATGGTAATAGGCGAACGGGATCTGCTTGAGCCGGATCTGCGCGGTTCGCCTTCCGTATAAAGGGCTGCCGTAGGCCAGTGTCTGAGACTCCATCATGGAGATCAGGGAGCCGCAAAGGATGACCATAACAGACTGCTTCTTTAGTATTTCTTCCCATATCCGTTGGAATATGGAAGGAAATGCAGGATCTGCCTTGCCCAGATACTGAAATTCATCCAGCACGATAACGGGCTTGCTGTCATGCTTGGCATCCATGATTGACTTGAATATCACGTCCCAGCTCTTGACATCCGCATTACGCAGAAGATCACTATCAATGAATTCTGCCGCTTTCTCTTTGAATGCCGCTCGGTTTTGTGCTTCGGACTCTTCACTTGCAAGGAAAAACAGGGCGTTTTTATCCCGAATAAACTCGGATATCAGCGTAGTCTTTCCCACTCGCCGGCGTCCATACAGTACGACAAGTGCGCTGCCATTCCGCTCATACTCACTTTGCAGCGTCTCCATCTCCTGCTGTCGATCAACAAATTGCTTCATAAGCTCACCGCCTCCATAAAGTATTATACCGCAAATTATAATAATTTCAATTATAACTTTTCGGATTTTCTATAAAATCTGGCGGCAGCATGAGGGACAGCTTTTCAAGCGATATGACGAAATGATTCTCGAAGTATTCATCACGATACCATGCCTCATAGCGGTCAATGCCATATTCTTCTTCCAGTACGTCCCTATCTGCCCAATCCTTTACGCAGCCATCCTGTTGTTCCTCCCGGATACTTTGCAGTAGGGCAAAACGTCCGGCATCGTAGTCGGCGTATCAACAGTGACCTTCTTTTGCAGGATCGCATCTCCTATATATTTTTCGTTTTTCAGAATGCTGCGAACGGTTTTTGACTCCCAAACTTTACTTTCCCCCGGTGAGGAAATATTGTACTCCATAAGAATGCGGCAGATATCTGTGCTGCTTTTCTCAGCCAAGGCGAGCAGGTAGATGAACCGCACGACTCTTGCCCCGGCTTCATCGACTTGAATTTCGCCATCTAGGCTGCGCCGGTACCCCAAAAGCAGTCCGGGGAGATGATAGATTCCTTGGGCGTATCGATGGCGGACGGCCCAGGTCACATTCTCGGAGATGGATCGGCTCTCCTCTTCGGCAAAGGAACTCATCAGCGTGATGAGAAATTCGCCAGTGCTGTCCATGGTGTTGATGTTCTCCCGTTGAAAATAAACCGCTACCCCGGCGGCTTTCAGTTTGCGGATGGTCGTGAGGGCATCTACGGTATTTCGGGCAAAACGGGACAGCGATTTTGTGAGGATCAGATCGATTTTACCGTCCAGCGCATCATTCACCATGCGGTTGAAACCGTCCCGCCTGCGGATGGACAAGCCGGAAACGCCGTCATCGGTGTACATTCCGGCAAAGACCCAGTCCGAGTGCTGCCGGATATATTCCGCGAAATACTCCTGCTGCGATTGGAGACTGTTCTCCTGGGCATCCTTCACGGTGGACACTCTGGCATAAGCGGCGACCCGCTTCGTGGGGGTCGGTTGGGACGGCGAGAGCGGTTAGGTGGGGAACTCAACCCTTGTAATCTTTTTCTGAGGCAATGCTGTTCACCTCCAATTCGCCAATGGGGGCGCTGCATTTCTCTGCGGCAGCACGGAGCAAGGCCTGCACATCATTTTCTGAAATGTGCCCCATAGCGGCCAGCGTTGAGAAAATACTCTTACAGAGCCGGAAACACATTTCGGCTTCATATTCTGCCTGCGTCATAGTGACACCTCCTTCCGATATGACAGTATATTTTCGGGTCTGGGATAGTCAATGGCTGGGGAGGAGAGTTATCAGAAAGTTATCATTTACGAAGTTTCCGTACAAAACGAAAGTGCACAGAAACTTGACATCCCCTGCCCATAATTATGGATTGTTACGGCTTGACTATGATGAAATATTCAAAGTCTCTTTGCTGATTCGGAAAAATTTGCTTGAATCAGCAAAGAGACTTTGACTTACTTTGCACATTGAACATCGGTATCACCTGATTCATCAAAGAGCCATCCGAATCAGCAAACAAAATACCAAAGTGCAAACAGCAAAAACTGATTGCGCTATTGCTTGATCGAAAGTGTGCCTCAGAAATCTGACTCCACGAAAATATTATCTGAAAACTGGAACGGAAAAAGTTTTTTAATGCGGATTTCAGCAGAAAAAATCAATATTTTTAGGAAAACATTCATAGTGTACTATCAATAATCCTTGACAAAAATTGATTTTGCGGATATTATATTGAAAAAGGAGCTGATCTCAATGGCGATTACAACAAAAGAAAGCATCCTCAAAGTTCTGAGTGCTTATAATCCGTGGTGGAAAACCGGGACAGTTAGCCCGCAGATGTCAAAAACCTACAAGAGGTTTGCATTCCACGAAGCGATGAAGCGATTGACGGATAAAGGAATTCGCCGCTCTGTGGTTTTGACCGGGACGAGACGCGTTGGAAAAACAACCATCCAATACCAAATGATCGAAGCGCTGTTAAAGTCAGGTGTGGCACCGCAGAAAATTGTTTTTATTTCTTTGGATCATCCTATGCTGAAGCTCAGCCAATTTCAGGATGTTCTGGAGTGCTATCATGAAAATATCTATGCAGAGCAGGATGTCTATTACTTCTTTGATGAGGTGCAGTACGCACAGGACTGGGATCGATGGTTAAAGATCATTTATGATACACAACCCAACACCCGTGTTGTTGCAACCGGCTCTGCCAGCCCAGCGTTGATGAAAGGCAGTAGAGAAAGCGGTGCCGGCCGTTGGACCGTTATACAAGTCCCAACGATGTCTTTTTACGAGTACTGCGAACTGCTGGATTTGGATCGGCCCAATATCGCCTCCGATTTGAAAGTAACAACACTGCTCCACAAAAGTCAAATTGAGCGGACTCAAATTATGATGCAGCTTTCCAAGGTTCAAAATCATTTTATGCGGTATTTGCAGGTTGGCGGTTTTCCGGAGTTGGCATTGGCTGACAATGATTTGATGGCGCAGCAGATCATGCGAGAAGATGTTGTGGATAAAGTTCTTAAGCGTGATCTTCCCTCACTGTACAATATCCGTAACACAACGGAGCTGGAGAGAATTTTCTTATACCTCTGCAATGTATCTTCGGAAATTGTATCGATTGAGGCAATAACGAAAGAACTGAACGGTGTATCTCGCACAACTGTAGAAAACTATATTCAGTATCTGGAAAGTGCAAATTTGATTTATCAGAGTTGGCCGGTTGATATGGCAGGGAAAAAGGTATTAAAGGCGCGTCCTAAAATTTATATCGCCGATGCGGCAATTCGGAATGCTGTTTTGATGGATGATTCTGTTTTGACGGACCCTGTTGAGATGGGAAAGATTGTTGAAACGGCTGTTTACAAGCATGTCGCAGCGTTTTATTATCAATATGCTACTTCGGTGGGCTATTTTAGAGGTGGAAAAAAGGGCAAAGAAATTGATATTGTGGTGGACTATCCTAATACAAAAAACATCCTCATTGAAGTTAAATACAGAGAAGGTGCGCCAATTGCGGATGATGATGCGATCGTAGAATTGTGCGAGGAATCGTCGGCAGCAATAATTATAACCAAGAATGCGGACGATTATGGAGTTCATAACACAAAGTGCGGTAAAGATCTACTACGAATTCCTGCATTTGCGTTCCTTTATTTGCTTGGGAATGCAGAAAAACATGGATATCGCGGAATTGAACAATAAAATAGGTTATATTCTGTCCTTTCCGTCCGCAGTGTCCCAGCCCATCAAAACAAAACCCATAAAATAATGCACCACGCCTGCAAAGCATGGTGCATTGTATCCACGAGCGGTAGGCTTGCCATATCAAGCGGATGTAACTGACTTCAGTTACATCCGCTTCCGTCTGTCAAAGAGAACCCCCTGCTTTCGCCGCATGAAAGCAGGGGGTTCTCTTTGACAAGCACAAGGCTCCCCCTATGACAGGGGGAGCCTTTGATCAGCAGGGAAGGGAGCAGGCAAGCCCGCCGAGCCCGGTTACATAGCCGCAATGATCTCCACGATCTCCTGGCCGATGCGCTTCTGGGCCTCCACGGTAGCCGCGCCGATATGAGGCGTGCAGGACACCATGGGATGGCTGTACAGCGCCACGTTGCTGGCGGGCTCGTCGGCGTACACGTCCAGGCCGGCAGCCCGGACCTTGCCGGACTCCAGAGCGGCCAGCAGCGCATCCTCGTCCACGTTGCTGCCCCGGGAGGTGTTGATGATCACCACGCCGTCCTTCATCTTGGCAATGCGCTCGGCGTTGATGAGCGCGCCGCCGTCCACAGCGGGGGCGTGGACGGAGATGAAGTCGGACTTGGCCAGCAGCTCATCCATCTCCACATAGGGGATGTCCAGTTGCTCGGAAATTACGGGGATCTGATAGATATCGAAGGCGATGACCTTCATGCCGATGGCCTTGGCCATCACGCCCAGGTGCTGGCCGATGCGGCCGAAGCCCACGATGCCCAGGGTCTTGCCCTGCAGCTCGATGCCCTTGCCATAGGCCTTCTTCTCCCACTTGCCCTCGCGCATGGTGTGACCGGCGATGGACAGATACCGGGCGCAGGCGAACATATGGCCCATGGCCAGCTCTGCCACAGACTGGGAGGAGGCGCGGGGGGTATTCTTCACGTCGATGCCGTTGGCCTTGGCATAGTCCACGTCGATGTTGTCCACACCCACGCCGCCGCGGATGATCAGCTTCAGCTGGCCGCCCTTGGCCGCATCAATGTGCTCCTTGCGGACCTTGGTCTTGGAGCGGACCACGGCCACGTCAAACCCGCGCAGGGCCTCGCCCAGCTGATCGGGCTCATAGAACTGCTCCACTACCTCATGGCCATGCTCCCGCAGCTGCGCCATAGCGGTCTTATCCATACCGTCAGTAACCAGAATACGCATCGTAATAATCTCCTTCCATAATACGAAATGTTGTTGGATATAGGGGGCAGGGGGACGCCGTCCCCCGTTTTGCGTGTTACTTGTGCTCTGCCTCGAACTTGGTCAGGAACTCCACCAACGCCTGGGCGCCCTCGATGGGCATGGCGTTGTACACGGAGGCCCGCAGACCGCCCACGGACTTATGGCCCTTCAGGTTGTCGAAGCCGGCCTCCTTGGAGGCGGCCACCACGGCGGCGTCCAGCTCCTTGTCGCCGGTGACGAAGGGGATGTTCATCAGGCTGCGGTCCTGGGGCACCACGGCGCCCTTGAACAGCTTGGAGGAATCCAGGAAGTCATAGATGACCTGGGCCTTGGCGATGTTGCGCTTTTCCATTTCCTCCAGACCGCCGATGCTCAGCAGATACTTGAACACCTTGCCGCAGCAGTAGATGGCCCAGCAGTTGGGGGTGTTGTACATGCTGTCGTTGTCGGCATGGGTCTTATACTTCATGTAAATGGGGGTCTTGGGATCCAGGTCGTCCCGGATCAGATCCTCCCGGATGATGACCACGGCCATGCCGGCGGGGCCCACGTTCTTCTGCACGCCGGCCCAGATCAGACCGTAGTCGGACACGTTGCAGGGCCGGGACAGGAACATGGAGGACTGGTCGGACACCAGCACGTGGCCCTTGGTGTTGGGCAGCTTGTGCCAGGTGGTGCCGTTGATGGTCTCGTTCTCGCAGATATAGACGTAGTCGGCGTCCTCGGGAATGTCCAGGTCGGAGCAGTCGGGGATGTAGGAGAAGTTCTTGTCGGCGGAGGAGGCAACCACCTGCACCTCGCCGTACTTCTTGGCCTCGGCAATGGCCTTCTTGGACCATGCGCCGGTCTCCACATAGCAGGCCTTGCCGTTCTTCATCAGGTTCATGGCCACCATGGCGAACTGCAGGGTGCCGCCGCCCTGGATAAACAGGACCTTGTAGTTATCGGGGATGTTCATCAGCTTGCGCAGGTCGGCCTGGGCCTCGTCGGCGATCTGCTGGAACACCTTGGAGCGGTGGCTCATCTCCATGACGCACATGCCGCTGCCGCGGTAGTTCATCATCTCGTCGCGGATCTCCTCCAGCACGGGCTCCGGCATCATAGCAGGACCGGCGGAGAAGTTGAAAGTACGACCGTATTTCATGTTGCTTTTCCTCCTGATTGTTGTGATAGGGTGTTTTGCGGTTTGTTCCTTTTGCTTCTATCTCATAGTATACGGCAAATGTTCCCCAGAATCAACAGGGAAAATCTCAAAAAATCAGCCTGCCTGAAAAATTTTCAGGCAGGCCCAGGCTTTTTGGCGGGAGATTGACAGATGCCCGGGAACATGTTACCATCAAGCAGGTGTTAAGAAAAGAGAGAAAGGTCGTGTCACAGGTGCGGCGATTGCGGGATGAGTTTGCCCATATGGGGCTTTATGTGAAAACACTGTTCAAATGGGTGCTGCTGGGCGGCGTTATCGGCGTGGCCGGGGGCGCAGTGGGCTCGCTGTTCCACATCGGCGTCAACTATGCCACCGCCGTGCGCCTGGCCCACCCCTGGATCCTATACCTGATGCCGGTGGGGGGCCTTGCCATCGTGGGGCTTTACAAGCTCTGCCATCTGGAGGGCAAGGGCACCAACGCCATCATCGAGTCCGTTCACTTCGGCGAAAGCGTCCCCATTCTGCTGGTGCCGGTGATCTTCGTGTCCACCGTCATTACCCACCTGTGCGGCGGCAGCGCCGGCCGGGAGGGTGCGGCCCTTCAGATCGGCGGCGGCCTGGGCTTCCAGGCGGGCAAGCTCCTGCGCCTGGGGGAAAAGGACCTGCCCCTTGCCACCCTGTGCGGCATGAGCGGCGTGTTCTCCGCCCTGTTCGGCACGCCCCTCACCGCCACGGTGTTCGCCCTGGAGGTCATCAGCGTGGGCGTGCTGTATTACGCGGGCCTGGTGCCCTGCATCACCGCCGCCATGGCGGCCTTCGGTGTATCCGCCCTCATGGGGGTGGAGCCCACCCGCTTCACGGTGTCCATGCCCCGGGTGACCCTGGAGCTGATGCTGCCGGTGGTGGTCCTGTCCATTCTGTGCGCCCTGGTCAGCATCCTGTTCTGCAAGGGGCTGCACTGGACGGAGCACCTGCTGACCCGCAGCTTCCGGAATCCCTGGCTGCGGGTGCTGGCCGGCGCGGCCATCCTCATCGTCCTGAGCCTGCTCACCAACGGTGACTACAACGGCGCGGGCATGGACGTCATCGCCCGGGCCCTGCGGGGGAACGTCAGCGGCTGGGCGTGGCTGTGGAAGCTCCTGTTCACCGCCGTCACCATCGGCTGCGGCTTCAAGGGCGGCGAGGTGGTGCCGTCGTTCTTCGTGGGCGCTGCCTTCGGCTGCTTCATGGGGGGGCTCCTGGGCCTGCCTGCGGGCTTTGCCGCGGCCATCGGCCTGGTGGCGGTGTTCTGCGGGGCGGTGAACTGCCCCGTGGCGTCGGTGCTGCTCAGCGTGGAGCTGTTCGGCTCTGCCGGGGCGCCCTACTTCGCCGTGGCCTGCGCCCTGAGCTATCTCCTCTCCGGCTACTGCGGCCTGTACAGCAGCCAGACCATCCTCTATTCCAAGCTCCGTGCGGAGTTCATCAACGTCCGCACCCACGAGTGACAAAAATGTAAGCTCAGACCGGGGAAATGTAAGCCCATTCGATGGCCGCGCATTTCCCCGGTCTGCTATAATAGGCCCCGTAAAGGAGGCATGGATATGCAAATTCTCAATGTAACGGGCCTGAAAAAGGTCTATACCACCCGTTTCGGCGGCAGCCAGGTCACGGCGCTGCGGCAGGTGGACTTCTCCGTGGAGGAGGGGGAATATGTGGCCATTATGGGCGAGTCCGGCTCCGGCAAGACCACCCTGCTGAATATTCTGGCGGCGCTGGATAAGCCCACCGCCGGCCGGGTGGAGCTGGACGGGCGGGACATGTCCGCCGTCCGGGAGTCCGACGCTGCGGCCTTCCGCCGGGACAACCTGGGCTTCGTGTTCCAGGAGTTCAACCTGCTGGACACCTTCACCCTGCGGGACAACATCTATCTGCCCCTGGTGCTGGCGGGGCGGCCCTACCGGGAGCTGAAGGACCGCCTGGATCCCATCGCCCGCCAGCTGGGCATCCTGGAGCTGCTGGACAAGTATCCCTACGAGGTGTCCGGCGGCCAGAAGCAGCGGGCCGCCGTGGCCCGGGCGCTGATCACTCATCCCCGGCTGATTCTGGCTGATGAGCCCACCGGGGCCCTGGACAGCCGCTCCACCGATGAGCTGCTGGACCTGTTCGGCCAGATCAACCGCCAGGGTCAGACCATCCTCATGGTCACCCACTCCGTCAAGGCCGCCAGCCACGCCGGACGGGTGCTGTTCATCAAGGACGGTCAGGTGTTCCACCAGCTGTACCGCGGCCAGTGTACCGACGAGCAGCTGTACCAGAAGATCGCGGACACCCTGACCATGCTTCAGGCAGGCGGTGACCGGGCATGAAGCTGTACCGTCATCTGGCCTGGGACGGCATCCGGAAAAACAGCCGCCTCTACGTACCGTACCTGCTGACCGGCGTAGGCGCCGTGTCGTTTTTCTACATTCTTGTGGCCCTGGCCCGGCTGCCGGAGGGAACCCTGCCCGGCAGCGGCTCCGTGCAGGTGATCCTGAATCTGGGCAGCTTTGTGCTGTGGGTGTTTTCTCTGCTGCTGCTGTTTTACACCCATTCCTTTCTGATCCGCCGCCGGAACCGGGAGTTTGCTCTGTACAACGTCCTGGGCATGGGCAAGGGGGACATTTCCCGCATTCTCTGCTGGGAGTCTCTGCTGTCCGGCGGCCTGTCCCTGCTGGGGGGCCTGGCCCTGGGCGTGGTGCTGAGCAAGCTGGCGGAGCTGGGCCTTATGCGGGTCATGGGCCTGGAGGCGGACATGACCTATCGGGTGTCCGCGGGGGGCCTGCTGATGGCCCTGGGCCTGTACGGGGCCATTTACCTGCTGATCCTGCTGTCCGCTCTGCTGCGGGTCCGCCGCTCCACCGCCATCCAGCTCATGCGCAGCGAGGCGGTGGGAGAGAAGCCGCCCCGGGCCAATTGGGCCCTGGCGCTGCTGGGCGTTCTGCTGCTGGGGGCGGCCTACTACCTGGCTGTGTCCATCCGGGAGCCTCTGACGGCCCTGACCTGGTTCTTCGCCGCCGTGCTGATGGTCATCGCCGCCACCTATCTGCTGTTTATCTCCGGCTCCGTGACCCTGTGCCGCCTGCTGCAAAGGAATCCCCGGTTCTATTACCGGAAGCGGCATTTCGTGTCCGTTTCCTCCCTGGTCTACCGCATGAAGCGCAACGGCGCAGGCCTTGCCTCCATCTGCATCCTGGGCACTATGGTGCTGGTGATGCTCTCCTCCACCACCTGCCTGTATTTCGGGGCGGAGGATTCCCTCCGTACCCGCTATCCCCGGGCGGAGAACGTTACCGTCTGGTACACGGACCGGGAGGACCTGTACCGGGACCACTCCGACCTGCACGCCGCCGTCGTCACTGCCGCCCGCAGCCGTGGCGCGCAGATGCAGGACCTGCGGGAGTACCGTTCCTCCTCCTCGGCGCTGACTGTTCGCAACGGCGTCCTGCAGGGCGCAGGCGGCAGCATCAGCGATGCCGTTCAGTTCACCGCCATCCCCCTGTCGGACTACAACGCCGCCATGGGCGCCCGTCTGACCCTGTCCCCGGGCCAGGTGTATATCTGCCATGGCCGGTCCGACTACCGGGAGAGCACCCTGTCCTTCCCCGGCGGCGCTGTCTGGCAGGTGAAGGGCCTGGTGGACAACCTGGCCTCCGGCGGTGACTCCGCCAGCGTGGTCACCCAGCTGACGGCCATCGTCCCCGACGAGGAAATAGCGGACATGGACCGCCTGATGGAGGGCATGAACACCGGCGTGTCCCGCAGCTGGAGCTGCGGCTTCGACCTGGGTCAGGAGCCTGCCCGGGACGGGGGCGACCCTGTGGCCGCCGCCATCCGGGAGGCGCTGGTGTCCCGGCAGGACGATATCCGCTTCAACGTGGAATCCCTGTCGGAGAATCGCGACGATTTCTACGGGTCCTACGGAAGCCTCTTCTTCCTGGGCATCCTGCTGAGCGTGGGCTTCTCTCTGGCCGCGGTGCTCATCATCTATTACAAGCAGATCTCCGAGGGCTACGAGGACCAGGCCCGCTTTGACATCATGCAGAAGGTGGGCATGACCCGCCGGGACATCCGTTCCAGCATCAACAGTCAGCTGCTGCTGGTATTCTTCCTGCCGCTGCTGCTGGCGGGGCTGCATCTGGTCTTCGCCTTCCCCTTTGTCCATAAGCTGCTGCTTCTGTTCAACCTCTGGAACACCCGCCTGCTGGTGGGCACCACCGCCGCCAGCTTCCTGGCCTTTGCGGTGCTGTACACCCTGGTGTACCGCGCCACCTCCACCGCCTATTACCACATTGTCAGCGACGGAGGGGACCGCTGATGCGCCGGGCCGCATATCAGGCGGTGTTGTGGTGCGGCGGCGCGGTAACGGTGCTGCTGGCGGCGGCCGCCGCCATGACCGTGTCCCTTACGGACCGTCTGCTCCGGAAGCTGGAGCCATAAAAAATCAACCCCGGAGGCAGAATGCCTCCGGGGTTGAACGCTGTTGTAAACGCCTCTTTTATCAAAAAAAGCAGGGCTTTTTTTGATATTTACATCCACATGGCAAAGGGCCGCAGCAGGCCGCCCAGCACTCTGTGCAGCAGGGGCCGGTGCTCCCAGTCCGCCCGGGTCACCTGCCGGGACTTTTCCATAATGCCGTCCATGTCCTCCAGCAGCGTCTCTATGGCCGGCGCGCCGTACAGCAGGGTGCCGCACTCGAAGTGCAGCTGGAAGCTGCGGTAGTCCATGTTCACGGACCCCACGAACGCCGCCTCCCGGTCCGCCAACACGGTTTTCCCGTGCAGCAGCCCCGGGGTGAACCGATAGATCTTCACGCCGTGGTTCAGCAGCTCCCCGAAATAGCTTTCCGCCACCATAAAGGCGAACTTGTGGTCCGGGATGCCGGGCATCATCAGCCGCACGTCCACGCCGCTGCCGGCGGCCATGCACAGGGCCTTCTCCATGGACTCGTCAATGGCCAGATACGGCGAGGTGATGTACACCATGTGCTTGGCCCCGCCGATCAGCTGCAGAAACGCGTCCTCGGCGGAGGAGATGGGGTTGCTGTCCGGCCCGTCCACAAAGGGCTGCACAAAGCCCTGGACCGGGGCGTCGCCGTGGGGCCGGTAATAGTCGTGCTCCTGGTGCATGGCGCCGCCCATGCGCTCCCACATATAGATGAACTCCCGGGTCAGGGTCCAGGCCCCCTGGCCCTCCAGCCGGATGCCGTCGTCCTTCCAATAGCCGAACCGCTCCATCAGGTTGGCGTATTCGTCGGCGATGTTGGCCCCGCCGGTATAGGCGGTGTCCCCGTCGATGCAGGCGATCTTCCGGTGGTCCCGATAGTTGAAGTACAGACGGTTCACATAGTGGTGCACCGGGTTGAAGATCAGCACCTCCGCCCCTATGCGCCGCAGCTCCTCCACGGCCTCCTCGGACATGCGCATCATGCTGCCGAAGTCGTCGAACAGCACCTTGATCTCCACGCCCTGTCCGGCCTTCCGCCGGAAAATATCCATCAGCCGGTCCCACAGCTGCCCCTCGGCCATGATGTAAAACTCCATGAAAATGAAGTGCTCCGCCTGCTCCATGCGCTCCAGCAGGTCCTCCAGATACGCCTCGCCGGTGGGCAGATACACGGCCCCGGTGCCGGTGTACAGGGGGAAGCCCTGCCGGTCCAGATACGCCGCCAGGCGGCCCCATTCCGGGTGCTCCCGCCGCAGGTGCTCCACCTGCAGGCGGCTGTGCTCCTGCCGGGCGTCGGACTCCCGGGGCCGGGGCAGTTTTTTCAGGTCCAGCCGCTTCTGGGGATGATCTCCGTTCCACAGCCAGTACAGGATCAGCCCCACCACCGGCACCGTCAGGATCAGCAGGGTCCAGCCCAGCTTATACGAGCTGCCGCCGGGCCGGCTGTTGATGCGGAAGGCATAGGCCAGAGCCAGCAGCTCCAGCACTGTGTACGCCATAGCCATCCGCTGCCGCAGCAGATCGCTGAGAAACAGCACCAGCGCGATCTGGGCCAGCAGCAGCACCGCCACCAGTCCCAGCCGCAGCGCCGCGGATATGCGCCGCTCTGTCTTTTGCTGCACATGTGGTTTCTTCACCGGGAATCCTTCCTCCTTTCCCACTGTCCCCGCCGCTCATCGGCGGTGTATGGGTATCTAAGGGTGTCTGTTTTGCGGCCCGCTGAGGGCAGCGAGCTCTACAGCCTTGGCTCTCCCTCTGGGAGAGCTGTCGGCGCAGCCGACTGAGAGGGCCTGTAGGGACGGACAACCCCGTTCGCCCGCAGGTCACTGCTGAGAGGACCGCAGCAGCTCCTGCTGAATGTCCCACAGCTTCCGGGACAGGTCTACCACATACTTGTGGGGATAATCGAACCGCTTCACCTCGTCCCACAGGGTGTCCACCTGCTGGCGGCAATAGGCCTGGATCTCCGGCAGGGAAGGGGAGTCATACACCCGCTTGCCGTTGAGGAAAATAGGCACCAGCAGCTCCCGGGCCGTGAAGTTGTACACGGTTTTCTTTTTCCAGGTGGCCATGGGGTCGAAGATCTCCATGTCCTGGCTGTCGTCCACCGTCTCGTCGTGGAGGGTGATCAGGTCGGCAATGGCCTTGCCGGTATCCCGGCCATAGAAGCGGTAGACCTTCTTGAAGTGGGGGATGGTGATCTTCTCCACGTTTTCGCTGACCTTGATCTTGGGGATGATGTTTCCCTCATCGTCCTCCACCGCCGCCAGCTTGTATACGCCGCCGAACACCGGCTCGGACCGGGCGGTGATCATCCGCTCACCCACGCCGAACATATCGATCTGGGCGCCCTGCAAAAACAGATCCTGGATCAGATACTCGTCCAGGGAGTTGGACACGGTGATTTTGCATTCGGTCCACCCGGCATCGTCCAGCATCTTCCGGGCCTTCCGGGTCAGATACGCCATGTCGCCGGAGTCCAGCCGGATGCCGCACTTGGTGATGCCCATGGGCTTGAGCACCTCATTGAAGGCCCGGATGGCGTTGGGCACGCCGGATTTCAGGGTGTTGTAGGTATCCACCAGCAGCGTGGCGTTGGTGGGGTAAATTTCGCAGTACGTCTTGAAAGCGTCATACTCCGTGTCGAACATCTGCACCCAGGCATGAGCCATGGTGCCCCCGGCGGGCACGCCGTACAGCTGGTCGGAGATGGTGCAGGCGGTGCCGCCGCAGCCGCCGATATACGCGGCCCGTGCGCCGATGATGGCGGCGTCGGCGCCCTGGGCCCGGCGGGAGCCGAACTCCAGCACCGTGCGGCCCCGTGCAGCCCGGACGATGCGGTTGGCCTTGGTGGCAATGAGGCTCTGGTGGTTGATGGTCAGCAGGGTAAAGGTCTCGATAAGCTGTGCTTCAATGGCCGGAGCCCGCACCACCACCAGGGGCTCCTTGGGGAACACCGGGGTCCCCTCCGGCACGGCGTAAATGTCGCCGGTAAACCGGAAATTGGCCAGATATTCCAGAAATTCCTCGCAGAACAGGTCCCGCCCCCGAAGATACGCAATGTCCTCCTGGGTGAAGTGCAGGTTCTCGATGTAGTCGATCAGCTGCTCCAGGCCCGCGGCGATGGCAAAGCCGCCCTGGTCCGGCACCCGGCGGAAGAACACGTCAAAATACGTGATCTTATCCTTGAAGCCGTTCTCGAAATACCCGTTGCCCATGGTCAGCTCATAAAAGTCGCAGAGCATGGTCATGTTCAGCTTTTCCTCAATGTTCATCCTTCAATACCTCAGTTTTTCGTTATACTTGCAGGGGTGCCCGCCTATGATAGCCGGTTTCCGCCCCCCAATGCAATCGCTTGCTTTACGCATCCCTGCGGAAATAGTGCTTGGCGCAGAATTCCCGCCGCACCTCAATGCGGCCCTCGTCTGCCAGCCAGTCCACAAAGTTGGCAAAATTCCGCTCCACCACGCTGAACTTGAACTCATTGTGGGTCCGGACGTTTTCTTTTTTGCAGAAGGTATAGATCCACTGGTCAAAGGACATGCCGTCCTCCAGGCAGTCCAGCACCTCCTGCCCCTTGTCCAGGATAAACGCAAGGTTCCGGTCGATCAGCGGCCCGATATCCGTCAGCACCTGCTTGTGGGCGATGATGTATGCCGGGCACCGCAGCGCCCGCAGGCTCTCCTTGCTTTCCAGGTCCCGGGCGATGAACATGCTGGTGGGCAGCTTGGCCCCCTCGATCTGCCCCTCGTCAATGAGGCAGTCTCCCACATAGGCCACGTTGTCCGGGGTCACAATGCCGATGTGTCCGGCGGAGTGTCCCGGCAGCTGCAATATGCCGAACCGCGCCCCGCAGAAGTCCACATGGTCTGCGTCGGCGGGGATGATCACGTCCGCCAGAAAGCACTCCTCCAGGAAGTATTCGTGGCTCTTGCCATAGGTCAGGGCCACATAGTTGGCCCGGTACGCATCGGGATTCACGGAGATGCCCGCCTCGATGATCTGGGCCGCCGCCTGGCAGCCGTACCGCTGCTGCAAGTAGCGGACGTTGCCTGTGTGGTCAAAGTGGGCGTGGGAGCACAGAATCCCCCGCAGCCGGAACCCGTTGTCCTCAATAAGATTCGTCAGGGCGCTGCGGTCCAGCTTGGCGTATCCCGTGTCCATCAGCACGATGTCCGTGTCCGTCAGCTTATATACCGGCATCAGCGCCGTGGCCCCCACGGCGGCATAGGTTCTTCCGTATACGTGCCGCAGCTCCATATTTCGTCCCCCTCCATGGTGCAATATTCTATATTATATACCCTTCGACGGGAAAAAACAACCTCGGAAAAATTTCCGTTTACCCCCTATGCAAAACCAGAAAAATAAGGTAAAATACACCTAAGTATAGATAGGGAGGATTCTGTCAATGGACGAACCGAAGTATAAGCGGGTGCTGCTGAAGATCAGCGGCGAGGCCCTGGCCGGCGACAAGCACTTCGGCCTGGACTTCCAGGTCATGGGCCGGGTGGCCGACGTCATCAAGGAGTGCGTGGCCATGGGCGTCCAGGTGGGCGTGGTCATCGGCGGCGGCAACTTCTGGCGCGGCGTCAAAAACGGCGAGGGCCACATCGAGCGCACCCGCGCCGACCATATGGGCATGCTGGCCACCGCCATGAACTGCATGGCCATGGCCGACGTGCTGGAGCAGAAGGGCGTGGACGTCCGGGTCCAGACGGCGCTGGAGATCAAGGAGGTGGCGGAGCCCTACATCCGGGCCCGTGCCGTGCGCCATCTGGAAAAGGGCCGCGTGGTGATCTTTGGCTGCGGCGTGGGCTGCCCCTTCTTCTCCACGGATACCGCCGCCGTGCTTCGCGCCGCCGAGATCGGCGCCGATGTGATCCTGCTGGCCAAGAACATCGACGGCGTGTACGACTGCGACCCCGCCAAGAACGCCAACGCCGTGAAGTTCGACGCCATCACCTACGACGAGGTGCTCAAGCGCCGCCTGGCCGTCATGGATTCCACCGCCACCAGCCTGTCCATGGACAACCACATTCCCGTGCTGGTGTTCGCGCTGAAGGACCCCTACAACATCGTCCGTGCCCTGCGCGGCGAAAAAATCGGAACAATTGTGAAGGAGGCATAACCCCATGCTGAAAGACGAGTACAAGATTTACGAGGAAAAAATGAAGAAGAGCATCGAATCCGTTGCCAACGACTTTGCCGCCGTCCGCGCAGGCCGTGCCAACGCCTCCGTGCTCAACCGCATCCATGTGGACTACTACGGCACCCCCACCCCCATCCAGCAGATCGCGTCCGTGGCCTCTCCCGATCCCCGCAGCCTGGTCATCACCCCCTGGGACGCCTCTGCCCTCAAGGGCATTGAAAAGGCCATCCAGGAGTCCGACCTGGGCATCAACCCCCAGAACGACGGCAAGTCCATCCGCCTGAGCTTCCCCCAGCTGACGGAGGAGCGCCGCAAGGACCTGGTCAAGCAGATCCGCAAGTATACCGAGGGCGGCAAGGTGGCCGTGCGCAACATCCGCCGCGACGCCATGGAGAATTTCAAGAAGCAGCAGAAGGCCTCCGAGATCACCGAGGACGAGCTGAAGATGGCGGAAAAGGACCTGCAGAAGCTGACCGACGACAGCTGCAAGGAGCTGGATAAGCTCCTGGAAAACAAGGAAAAGGAGCTCCTGTCTGTCTGATGGGCCTGTTTTCCAAAAAGATCCATCATCACGGGGCGGGGCAGGTGGACATGAGCCGCCTGCCCCGCCACATCGCTATTATTATGGACGGCAACGGTCGTTGGGCGAAGCAGCGCGGCCTGCCTCGCACTGCCGGACATAAAGTAGGGGCCGAGACCTTCCGCAAGATCGCCACCTATTGCAAGGATCTGGGGGTGGAATACCTGACGGTGTACGCCTTCTCTACGGAGAACTGGAAGCGTCCCGCCGACGAGGTGGGGGTCATTATGGGCCTTCTGAAGCAATATATGCTGGAGGCCATCGACTCTATGGAGCGTGATCAGATCCGCCTGCGCTTTCTGGGGGACCTGTCCGCCATCTCGCCGGAGCTTCAGGCCCTGGTGGACCGCACCAATGAAATTTCCAGCCATATCCACGGCTTTCAGGCCAACGTCTGCCTGAACTACGGCGGCCGGGACGAGATCCTCCACGCCGCCCGCCGCTTCGCACAGGACTGCACCCGGGGCGAGGCCGTCCCGGAGGACCTTACCGAGGAGGGCTTTTCCTCCTATCTGTACTCTGCCGGAATCCCGGACCCGGAGCTCATCATCCGCACCAGCGGCGAGGAGCGCCTGTCCGGCTTTCTGCTGTGGCAGTGCGCCTATTCGGAGTTTTACTTCTGCGATACCCTGTGGCCGGACTTCGACAGCCGGGCCCTGGACCAAGCCATCATCGCCTACCAGAGCCGCGACCGGCGGTTCGGCGGCGTGAAATAGAGAGGATACAACTATGAAACAGAGGATATTGGTGGCTGTGGTGGGGATTCCCGCCCTGCTGGCGGTGCTGTGCATCGCCCCGGCCTGGGCCACGGCCTTGCTGCTGGCGGCCCTGACCGTCATCGCCGCCCACGAGCTGCTGACGGCGGTGTGCGGCCCGGACAAGGCCCGCCGCTGGACGGTGCTTCCCGCCGTGTGCGGCGTGCTGCTGCTGGCCCGGGCGGTGTGGCCCGGCTGCGCCGCCCTGGAGGGCCTGCTGCTGGCAGCGGCCCTGACCCTGCCCCTGTCCGGGGTCCTGACCTACGGAAAGCCTCATGCCCTGACGTTTACCGACGTGTGCGCCATGGCCGCGGCGGGCTTTGCCATTCCCTGGGCCTTCTCCGGGCTGTATGGCCTGCGCACCCTGGATAACGGCTATCTCCTGGTGCTGACGCCCCTGGTGGCGGCCTTCTGCAGCGACGCCCTGGCCCTGTTCACCGGCATGGCCCTGGGCCGTCATAAGCTGGCCCCCCTGGTCAGCCCCCACAAAACCGTGGAGGGTGCCCTGGGTGGTCTGGCAGGCGGCATGGCCGGCATGGCAGTTTTCTGCGCGGTGTTCCGGGCCATGACCCACACGGCCCTGAGCTATTCCCTGTGCATTGCCCTGGGCCTGCTGGGCGCGGTGCTGGGGGAGCTGGGGGATCTGAGCTTTTCCGCCGTCAAGCGCCAGTACGGCATCAAGGATTACGGACGCCTGCTGCCGGGCCACGGCGGCGTGCTGGACCGGTTCGACAGCGTGCTGTTTGCCGCCCCGGTGCTGTGCGCCCTGCTGCGGGCCCTGGCGGCGTAAGGGGAGGGCGTCCATGACAAAAACCATCTCCCTGCTGGGCTCCACCGGCTCCATCGGCCGCCAGACCCTCCAGGTGGCCCGTGAGCTGGGCCTTACCGTGGCGGCTCTTACCGCCAACCGCCAGGTGGACCTGCTGGAGCGGCAGGCCCGGGAGTTTCACCCCCAGCTGGCGGTGCTGTATGACCGGGACGCCGCCCGTCAGCTGCGCCTGCGGCTGTCGGATACGGATATCCGGGTGGCGGAGGGGCCGGAGGGTCTGCTGCTGGCGGCCCAGCTGCCCCAGGCCGACACCGTGGTCACCGCCGTTATGGGCAGCGTGGGCCTGGAGCCCACCCTGGCCGCCATCCGGCAAAAAAAACGCATCGCCCTGGCCAATAAGGAGACCCTGGTCTGCGCCGGGGAGCTGGTCATGGCCCAGGCGGAGCGCTGGGGGGCGGACATCGTCCCCGTGGACTCCGAGCACAGCGCCATTTTCCAGAGTCTCCAGGGCTGCCGGGACCGGAATGAGGTCCGGCGGCTGCTGCTGACCTGCTCCGGCGGCCCCTTCTTCGGCCGCAGCTTCCGGGACCTGGAGGGGGTCACTCCCGCCGATGCCCTGAAGCATCCCAACTGGTCCATGGGTGCAAAAATCACCATCGACTCTGCTACCCTGATGAACAAGGGGCTGGAGGTCATCGAGGCCATGCGGCTGTACCGTCTGCCGGTGGAGCAGGTGGACGTGGTGATCCACCGCCAGAGCATCGTTCATTCCCTGGTGGAGTACCGGGACGGCGCCATGATCGCCCAGCTGGGCACCCCGGATATGAAGCTCCCCATCCGCTATGCCTTCACCTGGCCTCACCGGGCCCCCAGCCCGGATACGCCCCTGGACCTGCTGACCTGCGGGGACCTGACGTTCCGGGCTCCGGACCTGGACGCCTTCCCCTGCCTGCGCATTGCCCGCCAGTGCGCCAAAGCCGGCGGCACCGCCTGCGCCATTATGAACGGTGCCAACGAGGCGGCGGTGGCCCTGTTTCTGCAGGAGCGTGTGGGCTTCAACGACATTCCCCGCCTGGTGGAGTCCGCCCTTTCCCGGGTGGAGGTGAAATATGCCCCGGACCTTCCGGATATACTGGAAGCAGACAGACAGGCGCGAGCCGCTGTACTGCAAACGGTAGGAGACATGGTATGATCTATATTTTAGCTGCGATCCTGATATTCGGCGTGCTCATCGCCGTCCACGAGCTGGGCCACTTTCTGGCGGCCAAGGCCTGCGGCGTGCGGGTCAACGAGTTCGCCATCGGCATGGGCCCCGCCCTGCTGAAAAAAACCAAGGGCGACACCCAGTATTCCCTGCGCCTGCTGCCCATCGGCGGCTTCTGCGCCATGGAGGGCGAGGAGGAGGACTCCAGCGACCCCGCCGCCCTGAATAACCAGGGCTTCTGGCGCAAGCTCCTGATCTTCGCCGCCGGCGCCCTGATGAATTTCCTCACGGGCCTTGTCATCATTCTGGTGCTTTACGCCGGGGTCAAGGCCGTCAACGTCCCGGTGATCCACGGCTTCGCCGACGGCTGCCCGCTGGAATCCGCCTCCGGCCTTCAGGTGGGCGACCGCATCCTGTCCATCGACGGGGAGCGCATCTACACCTTCAGCGACGTGTCCCTGCTGCTGGGCCGCAACAAGACCGGCGACTTCGACCTGGTCATCCGCCGGAACGGCCAGAAGCTCCGTCTGGAGAATTTCCACATGGAGCGCGGCGAGTACCTGGATCAGTCCGGCCAGAGATTCACCGGCTTCGGCCTGTATTTCGGCGCCCAGGAGCTGACCTTCGGCGGGCGGCTGAAATACTGCTGGGACCAGGCGGTGGACTTTGTCCGCCTGGTGCGCCTGAGCCTCCAGATGCTCATCACCGGCGAGGCGGGCTTTTCCGATATGAGCGGCCCCGTGGGCATCGTGTCCACCATCACCACCGTGGGCGAGCAGTCGGAAAATGCCCGGGCCGCCGCCGCCAACATCGCGTACCTGGCGGCCCTCATCGCCGTGAACCTGGCGGTGATGAACCTGCTGCCCCTGCCCGCTCTGGACGGCGGCAAGATTTTCTTCCTGGTGGTCAACGCCCTGTCCCTGCGCATCATCCGCAGGCAGATCCCCGCCAGGTTTGAAAATTACGTCCATCTGGCCGGCTTTGTCCTTCTCATGGGCCTCATGCTGGTCATCACCTTCCACGACGTCATCAAGCTGTTTCAATAGCGGCAGACCGTCCCGGAATGGGGCCGGCGTCTTTGCCGGCCCCATTTCGCCGCCCCGTGCGGCGCATTTTACTCGCAAGGAGGATATAAACCATGAGCAAGCAGATTCATGTGGGCGCCGTGGCCGTGGGCGGCGGCGCGCCGGTCAGCATCCAATCCATGTGCAATACCCCCACCCAGGACGTGGAGCGTACCGTCTCCCAGATCCTCCGCCTGGAGGGGGCCGGGTGCCAGATCATCCGGGTGGCGGTGCCGGATATGGACGCCGCCCGGGCCATCGGCCCCATCCGCCGCCGCATCCATATCCCCTTGGTGGCGGATATCCACTTTGACTACCGCCTGGCCCTGGAGTGCGTCCGCCAGGGGGTGGACAAGATCCGTATCAACCCCGGCAACATCGGCTCCGCGGAAAAGGTCCATGCCGTGGCCGATGCCTGCCGGGACCGGGGCATCCCCATCCGCATCGGCGTCAACGGCGGCTCCCTGGAGCGGGAGCTGCTGCAAAAATACGGCGGCGTTACCGCCCAGGCCCTGGTGGACAGCGCCCTGGGCCACGTCCGCCTGCTGAACGACTGCGGCTTCGACGATATCTGCATCTCCGTCAAGTGCTCCCGGGTACCGGTGAACATGGAGGCATATCGCATGCTCCACGAGCAGACGCCCTATCCTCTGCACCTGGGAGTCACCGAGGCCGGCACGCCCCGCCTGGGGGTGCTGAAATCCGCCATCGGCATCGGCGGCCTGCTGTGCCAGGGCATCGGCGATACCCTCCGGGTCAGCCTGACGGCGGACCCGGAGGAGGAGGTCCGGGCCGCCCTGGATATTCTCTCCGCCGCCGGCCTGCGGCAGACGGGGCCCAACCTGATCTCCTGTCCTACCTGCGGCCGTACCAGATACGACATGATCCCCATCGCCCGGGAGGTGGAGCGCCGCCTTCAGGGCTGCACCAAGCCCATCACCGTGGCCGTCATGGGCTGTGTGGTCAACGGCCCCGGCGAGGCCCGGGCTGCCGACGTGGGCATCGCCGGAGGCGACGGCGAGGGTCTGCTGTTCCGCCATGGCGAAATTCTGTACAAGGTGCCCCAGGACAAGCTGGTGGACGCCCTGATGGACGAGATCGACAAGCTATAAGGAGGGATGCCCTCATATGTGCGATAAAATACCGTTTTTTACCTTTTTTGAGAGCTTCGTGCCGCCCCGTGAGCTGGGCCTGCTGCTCCACGACGCCTGCGTGGTGGGCGGCAGCATGGACCGTGCCCAGCGCACCATGGAGCTGGAGCTGACGGCCTCCGCCCCGCTGCCGGAGGCCGCCGTCACCGCCTTGCGCCAGCTGCTGATGGACCAATACGGCCTGCGCCAGCTGCGCCTGAGCTTCCGCATCCCCCAGCGCGCAGATGACAGGTCCGACGTCCTCATGGGCCGGGAGATCAAGGGCAAGCCCGTCTCCATCGACGGCCTGAACCCCAAAATGGGCGCCGTGGTGATCGAGGGCAAGGTCTTTGCCGCCGAGTGCTACGAGACCCGCAAGCCCGGCGTCTGGCGGCTGACCTTCGACATGACGGACTACCGGAATTCCGTCACCGTCACCAAGTACATGGAGGGCAAGGAGGCCCAGTCCATGCAGAACGCCGTGTCCCCGGGCATGTGGCTCCGGGTCCAGGGCAATGTGGAGCTCAGCCGCGACGGCAAGGACATTCAGCTGCGCCCCTTCCACATCATGAAGATCCCCCACAAGCCCCGGGAGGACACTGCCCCGGAGAAGCGGGTGGAGCTGCACCTGCACACGAAGATGTCCAACATGGACGCCCTGACCGACACCGCCTCCGTCATCAGGCAGGCCATCTCCTGGGGCCACCCGGCCATTGCCATCACCGACCACGGCGTGGCCCAGTCCTTCCCCGACGCTTGGCACACCGCCAAGGGCAAAATTAAAATTCTCTACGGCGTAGAGGGCTATTTCATCAACAATCTGGACGACCGCATCGCCGTCCACGGCCCCCAGGACCAGGACTTTTCCGACGAGATCGTCTGCTTCGATATTGAGACCACCGGCCTGAAGGTGGACCGGGAGGCCATCACCGAGATCGGTGCCGTGGTGCTGAAAAACGGCCAGGTCACCGACCGGTTCCAGACCTTCGTGAACCCCGGCCGCCGCCTGACGCCGGAGATCATCGGCCTCACCGGCATCACCGACGCCATGCTGGCGGATGCCCCGTCCCCCAAGGAGGCCCTGACGGCCTTTCTGTCCTTTGTGAACGGCCGCCCCCTGGCGGCCCACAACGCCGAATTTGACATCAGCTTCATCCGGGCCGGCTGCCGCCGGGAGGGCATCCCCTTTGACCCCACCTATGTGGACTCCCTGATCCTGGCCCAGAACCTGCTGCCCCAGCTTCACAAGTTCAAGCTGGACATTGTGGCCGAATACCTGGACCTGCCCGCCTTCAATCACCACCGGGCCTCCGACGACGCGGCCATGGTGGCCTACATGCTGATCCCGTTCTTTGAGAAGCTGGAGCGGGAGCTGGGCATCCGCCGTCTCCAGGATATCAACCCCCAGATGCTGAAGCTGCGGCCCCAGGGCAGCAAGTCCAGCCGCTTCCCCAAGCACATCATCATTCTGGCCAAGAACAAAATGGGCCTCAAGCACCTGTACCAGCTGATCTCCGCCTCCAACCTGCAATACTTCAAGCGGGTGCCCATCATCCCCAAAACCGAGCTGATGGCCCATCGGGAGGGGCTCATCATCGGCTCGGCCTGCGAGGCCGGCGAGCTGTTCCAGGCGGTGAAGGACCACAAGGACTGGGCCGAGCTCAAGCGCATCGCCTCCTTCTATGACTATCTGGAGATCCAGCCCATCTGCAACAACCTGTTCATGCTCCGCAACGGCGACGTCCGGTCCGAGGAGGAGCTGCGGGAATTCAACCGCACCATCGTCCGCCTGGGCCGGGAGCTGGGAAAGCCCGTCTGCGCCACCGGCGACGTCCACTTCCAGGAGCCGGAGGACGAGACGTACCGCCGTATTCTCCTGGCCAGCAAGAAGTTCCCCGATGCCGACGCGCCCCTGCCCATCTACTTCAAGACCACCACCGAGATGCTGGAGGAGTTTTCCTATCTGGGCCAGGACCTGGCCCATCAGGTGGTCATCGACAATCCCCGCCGCATCGCCGATCTGGTGGAGGAAATTGAGCTGCTGCCTCCGGGCCAGCTGTTCCCGCCCCGCCTGGAAAACTCCCAGGAGGACCTGAACCGCCTGGTCTGGGACAAGTGTCACGCCCTGTACGGCGACCAGCCCCCCCAGCTGGTGGTGGACCGGCTGAATGTGGAGCTGGGCAGCATCCTGGGCAAATACGACGTGGTGTATATGTCCGCCCAGAAGCTGGTGCAGCGCAGCCTGGAAAACGGCTACCTGGTGGGCTCCCGGGGTTCCGTTGGCTCGTCCCTGGTGGCCTATATGTCCGGCATCACCGAGGTGAACTCCCTGCCGCCCCACTACCGCTGCCCCAACTGCCGCAACGTGGAATTTATCACCGACGGCAGCTACGGCTGCGGGGCGGATATGCCCGACAAGGACTGCCCGGTCTGCGGCACAAAATATGTCAAGGACGGCTTTGACATCCCCTTCGAGACCTTCCTGGGCTACGGCGGCGGCAAGGTGCCGGATATCGACCTGAACTTCTCCGGCGAGTACCAGGCCCGGGCCCACCGCCACGCCATCGAGATGTTCGGCCAGACCCAGGTGTTCCGGGCCGGCACCATCGGCACCCTGGCGGAAAAGACCGCTTTCGGCTTTGTCCGCAAATACCTGGACGAGCGGGGCCTCACTGCCGGCAGCGCCGAGGTGAACCGCCTGACCCAGGGCTGCGTGGGGGTCCGCCGCACCACCGGCCAGCACCCCGGCGGCCTGGTGGTGGTCCCCGACGACATGGATGTGGAGGATTTCACCGCCGTGCAGCACCCCGCCGACGCCGAGGACGCCGACACCATCACCACCCATTTTGAATACCACTGCATGGAGGACAACCTTCTGAAGCTGGACATGCTGGGCCACGATGACCCCACCATGATCCGCATGCTGGAGGACCTCACCGGGGTCAACGCCCGGACCATCCCCCTGGACGACCCGGACACCATGAGCATCTTCACCTCCTCCAAGGTTCTGGGCTTTGAAAACGACGAGCTGCTGGGCCCCACCGGGGCCGTGGCCATTCCGGAGTTCAACACCCGGTTCACCCGGGGCATGCTGGTGGATACCCAGCCCAAGGATTTCAATACCCTGGTGCGCCTGTCCGGCTTCTCCCACGGCACCGACGTGTGGCTGGGCAATGCCCGGGACCTGATCGTCAGCGGCACTGCCTCCGTTCTGGAGACCGTGGGCTGCCGGGACGACATCATGCTCTATCTCATCCATATGGGTCTGGACCCCAAAATGAGCTTCAAGATCATGGAGGCCGTCCGGAAGGGCAAGGTGAAAAAGGGCGGCTTCCAGGACGGGTGGGAGGATGCCATGCGGGCCCATGAGGTGCCCGACTGGTACATTGACTCCCTGGCCAAGATCGGCTATCTGTTCCCCAAGGCCCACGCCGTGGCCTATGTGATGATGGCCTTCCGCATCGCCTGGTTCAAGGTCCACCAGCCCCTGGCGTTCTACGCTACCTTCTTCACCGTCCGGGCCAAGGCCTTCGACGCGGAATACTGCTGCGCCGGCATTGACGCCGTGAAGCGGAAGATCCGTGAGATCGAGAACAACAAAGACGCCACCGCCGTGGAGCAGAGCCTGATGGTCACCCTGGAGGTGTGCTACGAGTTCTATCTCCGTGGCTTCCACTTTGACACCATCAGCATCTACGACTCCCAGGCCACCGCCTTCAAGATCACGGAGAACGGCCTGCTGCCCCCCTTCGTCTCCGTCCGGGGCCTGGGCGAGACCGCCGCCCTGGACACCGTGGAAAAGCGGAAGGGAAAGACCTTCATCTCCGTGGAGGAGTTCGCCGCCTGCTGCAGCAAGCTGTCCAAAACCCACATCGAGCAGCTGAAGGCCCTGGGGGCCTTTGCCGGCATGGCGGACACCAGCCAGATCACGTTTTTCTGATATGGAGTGGCGCTTTGTCTGGTCCCGCGGCGACGAGCATGAGACAGGCCGTGCCCTGTCCCGGGAAATGCTGCGCTTGTATCGGGACAAAGCCCGGGAAAAGCGGGACATCCCGCCGGATATCGGGACAGTTTTTATAGGAAAAAACGGCAAACCGATGACAAATGGCTGCTATTTCAATATCAGCCACAGCCACGGTCTGGTGGCCTGCGCCGTGGCGGAGGTCCCGGTGGGCATCGACGTGGAGAAGATCCGCCCGGTATCGCCCCGACTTTTACGCGTTTTATCGCCTGCTGAACGCGAATCTGTGCGGTGTGATGAGGATTTCTTCCGCCTTTGGACCCTGAAGGAGGCCCTCATCAAGTGTCAGGGAGGTGTACTGGGCCAGGTCCGGCACGTTCATTTCCGGATCGACGGGGATTCCGTCACCTGCACCGTCCCCGGCTACGCCTTCTCCGTTCTCCCGGCCCCGGAGGGCTATGCCGCCGCCCTGTGCTGGGAAAAACTGGAAGAAAACCGGCATGAAACGCGCAAAAAATGACAGGTTTTTCAAAGGACCTGCATAAAAAATACCGGAACCGGCAGAAATTTTGCCGGTTCCGGTATTTTTTATGTGAGTAATCCGTATTTTTCCTTGATGCGGTCCAGCTTTTCCAGCATGGGCTCCGCGGCCACCCACAGGAAGAATACCGTGGCTGCCGCGTGGACGCAGTCCACCGGGAAGCCGGTGACGTAGTACGTCAGCAGCGTTTTCCAGGTGAGGCTTTCCGCCCCGGCCCACATCAGTACCGACGCCGGATTCATGATGCCGCCGTAGATCACGATGGCGCAGAAGGCGCCAAAGGTACACATGCTTCCCAGAGTTCGGCGCAAAAGCCCCTTTCGGAACAGGACTCCGGCCAAAAATCCGATAATTCCCATGCTAAACATCTGCCACGGCGTCCAAACACCCTGGGAGAACAGCATGTTGGACACCAGCATGGACAGTGCGCCCACCAGAAAACCGCTCTCGCCCCCTAGCGCTACGCCGGAGATGATGGTCATGGCCATGACGGGCTTGAACTGAGGCAGCATGAAAAATGCCGCCCGGCCCGCCACGGAGATGGCGCACAGCACCGCAATGACCACCAGCTCCCGGGCCTGGGGCCTGCGCCCCTCGAACACCAGGAAGAACGGGGCCATGCACTCCAGCAGCACCAGCACCGACATGAGGCCATACTGCCTGTTGTCCAGGTAATAGACCCCCACAAACAGGGTCACGGGGATCAGCAGCAGGATAGACACCGCCGCCGCTGCCGTCCGGCGGGACAGCCTGCGCTTTTCCGCCGGAACCTGCACCAGGTCAAGGGGCTTGGTCCGGCGGCCGATGGACAGGGCCAGCACCAGCAGCAGCCCGCAGAACACCAGATACAGCCGCAGCTGCTGCCAGCCCAGAGCCGTCAGGCCGCCCTTGCCCACGGCGGCGGACAGGTCCGTGACTCCGGTGGCATACAGGAATATGGCCAGGGCCCCCGCCCCGGACAAGGCGGCCAGGGCCTTGCGCCACAGGGGCAGCTTTTTGGGCTTCCAGTCCGGCGTTTCCTCCCGGGGCTCCGGCAGAGGGGGAATGTCCTCCGGCAGGGCCGGCTCCGCCGGAACCGTGCCGCCGCAGACAGCCATGACGTCCTCCGCCGTCACCGCCTGGGGCTCCAGGCTCCGGGCCATGCGGTTGGCGGCGGTGGTATAGAAGCTGTTGCCGGAGAAGAAGGCGCGGGGAGATGCCTCTGTCACCACGCTGCCGTCAAAGAACAGGGCGCAGCGGTGGGCATAGCGGGCGCAGAACTCCACATCGTGGCTGACCATCAGCAGCGACACCCCGCGGGCCAGCAGCGTCCGCAGAATCAGGGCGAAGGCCTGCTTGAATTCCGCATCCAGGCCCTTGGTGGGCTCGTCCAGCAGCAGGATCTCCGGCTCCAGCAGCAGCACCTTAGCCAGGGCCGCCCGCTGCTGCTCGCCGCCGGACAGGTCGTAGGGGTGCCGGTCCAGCAGGTCCTCCAGGCGGCACAGAGCCACCATCCGGGCCACCCGCTCCTCCTGCTGGGGGCGGGGCGTTTTTGTGCCGGAAAATATCTCGAACAGGTCCTCCCGGACCGTTTTTTTCACAAATAAGGTCTGGGGATTCTGGGGCAGCATGCCCAGGGTCCCCTTTACGGAAATGTCGCCCCGCTGGGGCTTTTTCATGCCGGACAACAGCTTCAGCGTGGTGCTCTTGCCCGCACCGTTGCCGCCCAGCAGGGCCAGAAACTCCCCACGGCCCAGGGTCAGGTCCAGCCCCTTGATGACGTCGGGGCTGTCCGGCTCATACCGGAACCAGGCGCCCTGCACCGTCAGCACCGGCTGGCGCCGGGGGTACGTCTGCTCCCGGGGCAGCGGAACCAGCGGATGCTCCGCCGCATAGCTCCGCAGAAAATCCCGGCCCTCCCGCACGGTGACGGGACAGGGGGCCTCCGTTTCCACCGAGGCCCAGACGCGCATGGCGGCGGGCATGGCCAGAAACATCCGGTGGCCCAGGGTCTTTAGCCGGCGGCCCACGTCGTAGGGCGTGCCGGTGCACAGCAGCTGCCCCCGGTCCATTACCGCCACGGCGGTGGCCAGGGGAAAGGCCTCCTCCAGCCGGTGCTCCGTCAGCACCACGGCGGTGCCCAGCTCCCGGTTGATCTTTCCCAGCACCGCCAGGAAATCCGAGGCGGCGATGGGGTCCAGCTGGCTGGTGGGCTCGTCCAGAATCAGCACGTCCGGCTGCATGGCCATGACGGAGGCCAGGTTCAGCAGCTGCTTCTGGCCTCCGGACAGCTGGGAAACGTCCCGGTAAAACCAGTCCTCGATGCCGAAGAATGCCGCCATCTCCGCCACCCGGCGGCGGATGGTGGGGGTGTCCACCCCCAGGCTCTCCAGCCCGAAGGCCAGCTCGTGCCACACCTTGTCGGTGACGATCTGGTTTTCCGGCGACTGCTGGACAAAGCCGATGCGGGCCGCCTGGGTCCGCTGGTCCACCCGGTCCAGCGGCGTATCCCGGAACAGAATGCGGCCCTGCCGGGTCCCGTGGGGGGCCAGGGCGGGCTTCAGCTGCCGCAGCAGCGTGGACTTGCCGCAGCCCGAGGGACCGCACAGCACCAGGAACGCACCCTCCGGCACCGTCAGCGACAGGCTGTCAATGGCCCGGGCGGTCTGCCCCGGATAGGAAAAGGTCAGATTTTCGACGGTGAACAGCGCCATACCCGCGCCTCCTTTCGGTCTATGATCACCGGCGTCAGGCACAGGGCCAGATACGCCAGGTAAAAGCTGATGGAAAACGGCTGGGCCATGGCTCCCTGGAGCATGGGGAAATACCACCATTTCAGGCCCCCGGCAAGGCTTCCGCACAGCAGATACATGCCGCAGAAGCCCAGCCAGCCCAGGGCGTATTTGTCCCGGTCCTCCATGCGGTAAATGGAAAAGGCCGTCCGGCCCCGGAGGCCGTAGCCCCGGCTTTTCATGCTGTCGGCGGTTTCGATGGCGTTCTCCAGGGCCCAGGTCACCATGATGGAAAAGATGGTGACGGCCCTTCTGGCCCGCTGCCATGCGCTGCCGGTGGAGGCGTCCCGCCCGATGCAGAACTGCGCCTGGCGCACGGTTTCCAGCTGGCGGCGGAACAGGGGCACAAACCGCAGGGTCATGCTCAGCACCAGGGACAGGGCCGGGATCACCCGGCCAAACAGATACACAAATTTGTCCGACGTGATGACCCGGTTGAAGCACAAGAACCACAGCACCACGGCGCACAGCATGGTCCCCGCTGCCAGACCATACAGAATACTCTCCAGCGTCAGGGGGTTGCCGGAGGGCAGATAGATGAGAATGGTGACACCCGCGTGGTTGAAGGCGGGATTCACCAGGGCCGCCAGCAGCAGCACCGGCAGGGCCACCCGCAGGTGCCTTGCCAGGGCCCGGTGGCCCTCCAGCTGCCCGGCATACAGCAGCGCCCCCAGCAGGGACACCGCCAGGCAAACCGGGTGCATCAGCACCATGGAATAGGCCAGCACCAGGGCGAAAAACAGGAAGTTCACCAGGGGGTGATAGCGGGAAAAGGCGTCGCCCACGGCTCCGGCCTCCTTTCACAGAATCGTTTTGGGGACAGGCTCAGCCGGCTATGTAGCCGCCTCCTACATCATATCCCAGGTCGCAGGTATACACCCAGCAGATCACGTCGCCGGGCTGCACCTGGTACCGGGAGCAGCCGTAGTTGGGGAACCAGTCGTTGACCTTGTACATCCAGCCGGAGCCGTCGCCGACGTCGAACTCGTACAGGTTGTAGATCCCCTCGATATAGGCGGAGTTGTACATCGGCGTCCAGCTGAACTCCATGGGGATCTTCCTTTCCTTGCACACCCGCTGCAAAACGTCAAACACACTCTCCCCCTGGGAAAACGTCGCCGTAACGGCAGGCAGGATCACCCCGTCGGCGGGCACCAGCCCCCGCTTGGACTCGTCGCACTTGTCCATGTTGTTGAGGATGGTGGCGCAGGAGATGGAGATGGTGCAGGTGTCCTGGTGGGACGTATCCGGCTGAGACGTTTCCGGCTCCACGGGCTTGGGCTTGCCGTCCGGCACCGGGTCCGTCTGGTAGCGGTCCTTGCTGCCGGTGGAGGAGTCGTCCGTCCCGGGCTCCTGGGGGGCGTCGGGCGTCTCCGGCGTATTCGTATTCCCGGGTTCCTCCGGCGTATCGGGAGTATTCTGATCGCCGGTCTGCTCCACGCCGGGAGGAATGGGTGCTTCCGGACCAGTGCCGACCATCAGATCGCAGCCGGAAAGGGACAGGGCCAGCAGTAGCGTCAGCAGCAGGGTCAACAGGACTTTGGGGAATCGATTCATCATCGAAAAACACCTCCTATCAGAGCACCGCGCGCAGGGACGTTGTGACAACGTCCCTGCGCCGGTGTATTTCCTTGGGGTTACGCGGGTCTGATGCGGGGCTTATGCCCGCTTTTTCTTTCTCTGCATCAGCAGCACAGCGGCGCCGGACAGGGCGGCAGCACCCATCCACAGCACCAGCAGGCTCTCGTCTCCGGTGCGGGGGGTATCGGGCTTTTCGGGCTTGGCGGGCGTCACGGGCTGGTCGGGGGTCACGGTGACGGTGACATCGCTCATGTCGTACAGGCTGGTCTTCTGGGCCAGCAGGCGATAGTAGGCCGCCAGGGCATAGTAGCCCTGCTCGGTGGCCATGCCGTCCACGGTCTTGTCGGCCATCAGGTGGCGGAAGCCGCCGCCGGTGACATAGAAGCCGCACAGCGCGTCCACGACGCTGACGCCGCTCTTTACGAACCGGCTGTCGGCGGTGGGATCAATGCCCAGGGCCGTCAGGGCCACGATGACCTGGGCCGTGGACTCGGCGGAGGCATCGGTGCCGGGGATCTCGCTGAAGGTAGCGTCGTCGTTCTGCACGCCGGCCAGGAAGGTCAGGGCCGCGTCCACAGCCGCCTTCACCTGAGCATTTTCATAGTAGGGGGCCAGGGCCTGCACGGCCATGGCGGTCATGTCCGCATCGGGGACCTGGGAGGAGGCGATGACAGGCCAGCTGCCATCCTCGCGCTGGGTATCCAGAATGGCGCGGACCAGCTTCTCCCGGGTCACGTCGCCGGAGGTGGGATAGCCGTGGCTGTCCAGCGCCAGCAGCGCCCAAACGGGACCGTTGACGCTCTGCTTGGTGATGAACGCCATGGAATCCAGACCGTCCAGCAGGCTGCGGCCGGCCACATGGGTCACGTCCTTGCCAATGGCGGTCAGGGCCAGGATCAGACGGGAATTCTCGGTGGAGCGGGAGCGGTTCAGACGGCCGTTCTCGTCCATGGCCTTTTGCACATACTCCACCACGGAGGCGTAATACGCGTCCGCACCGGGGACGTCCCGGCCGGAACGGGCCAGGCCCAGAACCGCCCACTCGCCGCCGATGGAGCCGGTGACGGGGGCGCCCTTGGAAACGATGAAGTCGCCGGTAGTCTTATAGATATCCTGAGCGTTCAGCTCCGCCAGGCGGGCCTCGGCGGCCAGCAGCACATCGTAGTTGCCCACGCGCTCCTGGAGCTTCTGGCCCAGGGCGTTGTAGGCGGCCCGGGCAGCCTCCACGGCGGCACGGGATGCGGGGATCACGGGCTGGCCGATGGCGTCGATCAGCTCCTCCACATGGGCAACCGCCTCATCCTGGAGCTGGGCCAGCTTCTTCTCGGCAGCCAGCAGCACATCGTAGTTGCTGACCTGGGCCTTGCGCTGGTCGCTCAGGGCGTCATAGGCGGCGCGGGCGGCCTGGATGGTCTCCTCGGAGTCCAGGGTCACGGTGCCGATGGCGGCAATCTTCTGCTCCACGTCGTGGACGTACCAGCCGGTCAGAGGCAGCACCAGCTCAGGCAGACGGGTCAGGACTGCGGCGGTGGTGGAACCGTACTGGCGGTCCATGCCGGAGCGGTAGGACACGCCGCGGTGGGTGGGAATGCCGCCGAAGCCGCCCACCCGGATGGTACCGGTCAGGTCATAGCTATAGCCTTCGGCGGTCTCGGGGATGGTGACGCTCAGCAGCTGGCGAACGGGGTTGCCGCTGAAATCATACTGGCCGAAGGGGGTGCCGGGGTTGGTCTGATACTTGTTGCCCTGGGCATCCAGGTACACCAGGGAGAAATTGAAGTTGTAAACGCCGGAGATCTTCTCCTTGGGGCTTACCAGGTCGTGGAACTGGACCTTTACGGCCTGGCCGGGGACCAGCTCCGCATCCTGGGGCAGGACCTTGCCGTCGGCGTCGATGAGGTCATAGCTGACGCCCCGGGCGGTGATGACCTGGTAGGCGGCCATGCCGTCCTTCTCGATGCGGAGAATGTGGCGGCCGGTGGTCAGGCCTGTAACGGTGACCTGGCCGTTTTCATCCACGGAAACGCCCTGGCTGGTGAAGCCGTTGAAGGTCATCTTATCGGTGACGGTGGAGCGGGCCACGGTAACGGTGCAGCCCTCCTGGGGAGTGAAGCTGTAGCTGGCGCCCTGGGTACCCACATAGAACAGGATGTCGTGCTCGGCATCCAGATACTTCTGCTCGTCCTTGGTGATGTTCACGGTGGGACGGTCGATGAAGGTGTTGGTCTGGATAGAGGAACCGTCGGCGCCCACGGACACCACGAACACGCCGGTGAACTCCGGCCAGATGGCGCTGAAGTCCTTGCCGCCCATACCCTGAACGAAGGTCATGGCGTCATAGGTCACCTGGACGATGGCGGTGCCCGGGTGGTTGGCGGTCATGGTGGCCAGGCAGGAATTGTTGGCGTCGGGGGTGATGGTCACCACGTCGCTGTCGCCGCCGTCCAGGCTCAGCACCTGATAGTGCGCGTCGGGCAGGGCGATCTGGCTGTTCATGAAGCTCTCGATGGCCTGCCAGCTGCGCAGCACGTCCAGCTCGCAGCTCTGGCCCACCTCCAGGTTCTTATAGCCCTGGCGGTTGATGTTCAGATAGATGTTGCCCAGGTCGTACACGTTCTTGTCGAAGCGGTACACGGTATCGCTGCTGAACGCGTCGTCCATGTGCAGGTCGTCCCGGGTCACAGCCAGCTCCTGGCCGCCGGTGAATTTGCCGAAGGTCCAGTAGGTGACGCCGTCGGGATTCTGGGCCCGCAGGAACTGCTGACCGCCGGTCTCCGGCAGGCGGAAGGAGGCGGTCATGGTGTCGCCCTTTGTCTCCTGGGAAACGGGCTCCAGGAAGGTATAGCTATAGTAGCTGCCGAAGGTGCCCATCCGCAGGGTAGAGCCGGCGGGGGCGGTGACGGTGACGTCCAGGGCCTTGGGAATGGTCAGAGAGAAGCTCTTGGCGCCGCAGCCCACGGTCTGCTTGTTGGTCATGGCGGTGCTGACAGGCAGATAGCCCGCCGCCTTGTCGCCGATGGGGGTCAGGGTGATCTTCAGGCTGCCGCCCTCCACAAACAGGCAGGCGGTGTGGGTGCTGCCATAGGTGGTGGAGACGCCGGTCTTGGCCTGGAGGTCCGTGCCGTCGGGGCCGGTAACGGTGACGTCGATGGTGTAATCCTTGCCCTCCACCCAGCTGCTGCTGTCGTTGGTGGCATAGATGGCGTAGGCCCGGACCAGGGTAAACACGTTCTCCTGATTGGCCTTCACGGTAAGCACCAGGGTGCCGTTGAGCTGACCCTCGGTGTTGTAGCCCTCCACCAGATAGTCGCCCACAGGCAGCTTGGTGTTGTACATCAGACCATAGCCGTCGGGCTCGATATCCACATTGGCCAGCAGGTTCTTTTCACCCTTCACGCCATCGGCATAGGTATACACCTTGATGTCGGCCAGCTGTGCATTGTGCAGGCCCTTGAAGGAGACGTCCATGTCGCCCTGGGGCGCGTCGCCCTCCTGGGACACGGTGACGGTGTAGGTGGTGGGGGTGATGGCGGGGGACCACTCGGTGGCCGCCGCCTTGTCGCCGCAGCGGATGGTCAGGACGGTGCCGTTATGGACGGGCACGGTCTCCACCCGGCGGTAGTCGGTGCCGTCGGCAGAGAGATACACCTGGTTGTTCTTGTTGGAGGCGGTGGCCGTCATCCGGATGCCGGTGACGCCCTGGGGCAGGGTCAGGGTGTAGGCGGTCTTGTCTGAGGCGAAGTCGGGAGTCAGGACGCCCTCGCTGAAGGACAGGGCCGCCAGGCTGGTGTCGCTCTGGGTGTTCCAGTCGCCGCCGATGTCCGCGCCGTAGCCTTTGGTGGTGTACATCACGCGGATGATATCCCCGGCGAACAGCTTGTCCCCGGCCTTGATGTCCTTGAACCCAACGTTGGTGAACCAATCGTTCAGGGTTCCCATCCAGCCGGAGGCTTCGCCGCCGTCACCGGCGGACAGGCCGTTGATCTCGCTGATGTAGCCGGACTCGGCACCGGTCTGGGAATAGGTACCCAGGGCGCTGACGATGCAGTCCATCATGGAGGACCCGGGGGCCAGGTCCACCCACTTGTCCACCAGCGTGCCATCCCAGGCAGCGCCGTTGGCCTTTGCGTAGGTCGTGTTTTCCACAACGACCCGAACCTGGCCGTCGTGGTTCTCTGCTGCCCAGACAGTGGCGGGTACCAGGCTCAGTACCATCACCAATGCCAGCAGCAGAGAAACGATGCGTTTCTTCATATGCATTTTCCTCCTGTGAAAAATTTATGCCCAGCCGTTTCCGGCAAGTCAACGGAGTGTGTCTGCGGCGGAGGAAAAGCAGATACACGCCCGCTGCAAAAACCGCCGGTACATCCCCTGAAAAAGGAGACACCGGCGGCGCATGGTTCCTGTCTGCGCCCAACGAAGATAACGCCCGCCGCGCTGAATGTCCTCCGCCGTGCAATTCTCCTGCCTCGCGCCGTGGAGCCGATGACTCCTCGTTTGCATCCTACCTTCTCAGGGGAGCTGCCCCCAATGGCGGACTTTCGTCCCGGCGGCCAAGGCCGCTTCGGTGCATTCTTGCGCCCACAGTGCCGTTCGCGTGGGGTTCTTTCGCCCCGTTTCTTTCAGGCTGGCACCTGGCCGTTTTCCGGCCTTTGCGGTACCCGCCGCACAGCATCCTCGGACATGATTCGATTATCCGGCTCTGCGTTCTCGCAGAGTCATTCTTATCATACAGCATCCGGCAGGAAAAGTCAACGGTCCGCCCCATGCAAAACGGCTGTGTATTGCAGGACTGCAAAAAACCGCCGCAGCGGCGCGGAGTCCCCTTGTTTTGCCGGAAAAAAAGATGTATAATCAAGGCCAGCGGGACAGGGCGAGAAAACCGCGGGATGCTCCCCGGGAAAGCCTGTCCGCATCCGTCAAAGAAGCAAAGGAAGAGCACTGTCATGGAAATTTTGCACGAGATCAACCCGGCGCTGGAGGCTCTGGCGTACTTAGGCTCCCGGGCCAACGGCCATACCCTGGACCGGCTGGAGGAGCGCTTACAGGCCCGGGGCGTCCGGAAGGCGGAGCCCTTCCATCGGGCCAGCGCCGCCCTGCGGGAGCTGCTGCAGGACCTGGACGCGGAGGTTTCCGTCCCGGCAGAGACCCTGCAGCGTCTGTTCGGCGACATCAAGGGCTTTTCCTACAGCACCATCGGGTCCTATAGTCCGGCTTTTCTGTTCTTCTATCCCATGCTGTCCCGCCGGCAGGACTTTGAGACCCTGATGCAGCAGATGGAGTGCCTGACGCCGGACGAGACGGCGCGAAACATGATGATCTCGCTGAGTCTGGAGGAGCAGTCCGGTCCTGCCGCCGGGGCTGCCGCAAAGCTGGTTTCCCGGGTGCTGGCGCTGACGATCCCCACGGAGAGCCGCCTGGCTCTGCTGGAGATCCACCAGAATTACCGGACTCTGCTGCCGGAGATCGCAGCCTGTCTGCGCCCGGCCATAGCGGCGCTGGAGACGGAGTCCGGCCGCATTCAGGAGATCATAGAGGCCTTCTGCCGGGAGGTGGAGGGCCTGGGGACGGAGAGCTATCTCCGGGAGACCTCCAGCCTGGCCATCACGCCGGAGGTGCATTATCACCTGATCCCCTTTCTGATGGGACCGGATACCAACCTCTCCATGGAGCAGGAGGACGGCAGCGTGCTGATCTGCTGCGGAGTCCTGCGGCTGTCGCTGCGGCGCACCCTGGCGGAAAACAGCAGCGCCTCCCAGGTATATGACGCCATCCGCATCATCGGGGACAAGACACGGTTTGACATTCTCTGTTATCTGAGGGATCATCCGGCGGTCTACGGTCAGCAGCTGTGCAACCATTTCGGCCTGGCCCGCAACACCATTCACCACCATATGAGCAAGCTGGTGAATGCGGGGCTTGTTACCTGCCTGGTGGAGGGAAACCGTATTTATTATACCACGGACCGGGAGCACCTCTCCTATTTGCTGAACCAGCAGCGGCAGCTGCTGATCGGCGGAGAGGATACGGAGCAGCAGGAAAAATAAAACCGGCAGGAATGCCGCCGGCGCAGGGTTTGCCGCGCCGGCGGCATTTTTTTTTGCAGGGTAAACACATGGCCGCACCTGTAGGCGCGGCCATGTGTTTACCAGCGCCGCTTTTTCTTTTCGCCCTCCCGGCGCTGAAAGGGCTTGTCGATGAGGATGATGTCCTCTCCGAACCGCTGGACGCAGTCCCAGGGAATGTAATAATCCTCGCCCCGGCCGAACAGACCGAAGAACCGGCAGGGGCCAAAGACGATCAGGGCCTTGACGGTCCCCTCCGGGATGCAGAGCTCCAGGTCTCCCACGCAGCCCAGACGGCTGCCGTCGCAGATGTTGATGACCTCCTTGCGGCGCAGCTGTGAAAATCGGCACATCATGGTCTCCACCTCAGCTCCAGCCTATGCGCCTTCCGGCGCGTCCTATGCCATCAGATCACCGCGTCCACGGGAATGCCGCCGCCCGTGGCCGCCGTGAACCGGCGGGTGACAAAACTGTTAGATCATCTTTAAGGAATCTTAAAGGTTCCCCCCTTGTTTCTTTAACTGTTTTTCTTTATACTGAATTTTGTGAACAGGGACAGCTGATCGGAAGCTGTATCGCCAAAAAAAGAGCCGCTCTTGACAGGGAGCAGCAGATCATATATACTAAGTGTATCAACCATCTTGATACAGTTGCGCCTGCGCGCACAGAGAAAGGAAAGCGCCTATGGAGACGTTAAAGACCATCAATTTTATCATAGCGGTTATTTTCTTCGTCTGCTATACCTATCAGTTTTTGTATATCCCGGTGCCCTGGCTGCGGAAGGAGAAGCCCCACGGCCCGGCCAAGGCCAACCGGTACGCCGTTCTGATCTGCGCCCGGAACGAGCAGCGGGTCATCGGCGACCTGATCGCCAGCCTTCGGGGGCAGACATATGACCAGAGCCTGCTGTCCATTTTCGTGCTGGCGGACAACTGCACCGACGACACGGCCATGGTGGCCCGGGTGGCCGGGGCCCATGTGTATGAGCGGTTCAACCAGGTGCGGGTGGGCAAGGGCTACGCCCTGCAGGAGCTGCTGGAGCATCTGGAGCAGGATTATCCCCGGGGCTTTGACGGATACTTCGTGTTTGACGCGGACAATATTCTGGCTCCCAACTATGTGGAGGCCATGAACCGGACGTTTTCCGACGGACACGAGATCATTACCAGCTTCCGCAACAGCAAGAATTACGGCGACAACTGGATCAGCGCCGGTTATGCCCTGTGGTTCCTGCGGGAGAGCCGGTATCTCAATCACGCCCGGTTCCTGCTGGGCACCAGCTGCGCCGTGTCCGGCACCGGGTTCCTGTTCAGCCGACAGGTGCTGGAGGAGACGGGGCCCTGGCCCTTCCACCTGCTGACGGAGGACATTCAGTTCTCCGTGGACCAGGTGACCCGGGGACGGAAGATCGCCTTCTGCCCCGACGCGGTGCTGTATGACGAGCAGCCCACCACCTTCCGCCAGTCCTGGAACCAGAGGCTGCGGTGGTCCAAGGGGTATTTGCAGGTGTTCCGGGGCTACGGCGCCAAGCTGCTGCGGGGCGCGGCCGGGGGGAGCTTCTCCTGCTACGACATGGCGGCGGCCATTATGCCGGCCTTTGTCCTGTCGGCGGCGGCCATCGTGTGCAATGTGACGGCGGCGGTGCTGGGAGCCATTCGGGGGGCGGATCTGACCATTGCCCTGTGGTCTGTGGGGCAGATGCTGCTGAACATGTATCTGACGCTGTTTATCCTGGGGGCCATCACCACCGTTACCGAGTGGCGGCGGATCCATACCAAGGCGGTGAAAAAGGTGATCTACGCCTTCACCTTCCCGCTGTTTATGTTTACATACATTCCCATCTCCTTCGCGGCGTTCTTCTGCAAGGGGGAGTGGAAGCCCATTGAGCACCGGGTCAGCGCGGCAAGCCTGCGGGGCCGGGGCCGGGAGGAGCTGCTGCCCTTCTGACGGAGCGGCCTGAGAGAATGGAGAGGCGAACACCATGTACAACATTCTGGTCTGTGACGACGAAAAGGATATCGTATCGGCGCTGCATATTTATCTCAGTGCCGAGGGCTATCGGGTGCTGACGGCCTTTGACGGGCCGGAGGCCCTGCGGCTGCTGGACCGGGAGGAGGTACACCTGGTGCTGCTGGATGTGATGATGCCGGGAATGGACGGCATCACCGCCATGACCCGGCTGCGGCAGAGCCGGAATCTGCCGGTGATCCTGCTGACGGCCAAGTCCGAGGACACGGACAAGGTGCTGGGGCTGAATATGGGAGCCGACGACTATGTTACCAAGCCCTTTAACCCCGTGGAGCTGCTGGCCCGGGTCCGGTCCCAGCTGCGGCGGTATATGACTCTGGGCGGCGGCCATGTGGCCCCCACCGCCGTGACCATCGGCGGAGTGAGCCTGGACGACAATGCCAAGACCGTCACCGTGGACGGGGACACCGTGAACCTGACGCCCCTGGAATACGACATTCTGCGGCTGCTGATGCAGCATCCGGGGAAGGTGTTCTCGCCCCATGAGATCTATCGCCGGGTATGGCATGAGGACCCGGCGGCGGACAATCCCGTGGCCGTCCACGTGCGGCACATCCGGGAGAAGATCGAGATCAACCCCGCAGAGCCCCGGTATCTGAAGGTGGTGTGGGGCAAGGGGTACAAAATGGAGGGGGCGGCGCAATGAAAAAGCTGCTGGAAAAGCCGTGGGCCAAGGCCCTGGCCTTTCTGCTGACCCTGCTGCCGGGCACGGCGGCGGTGTATGGCGGCGTCGAGCTGGTATACATATGTGTCTATAACATGCATACGGACAGGCGCCTGGATATGCTGTGGGCCGTGACGGCGGTGTGCGCCGTGGCGGCTGCGGCATCCCTGGTGTTCTCCCTGTCGGCGGCGGGACACTGGCCGGGCCATGAGGGCATCCATCTGACCTGGGTGGAGAAGATCCCGGTGGACCTGTTTGTGCTGGGGTTGACCTGCGTGTGGTACATCTATCTGGACGCCGTGTACTATCCATCGGCCACGCTGGGCCTGGCGGTATTTGTGGCGCTGGCGTATCTGTTCGTGCTGGCGTTTACGGCCCGGTGCAAGGCCGGGACCGTGCTCAGCGACCTGCTGGCGCTGCGGCTGCTGCGGCTTTTCAGCCGGGGGGCCGTGTGGACCTGGCGGCACCTGCGGCGTCTGTTTCTGGGCCTGCCTCTGGCGTGGAAAACGGCGGCGGTGCTGCTGGCCGTTATGGCGGCGGACCTGCTGATCTTCGCCTATGGCATGGACGGGGGGCAGGCGGCGCTGTATGTGGCGCTGCACCTGGTGCTGCTGGGGGCGGCTATCTGGCAGGTGCTGGCCCTGCGGCAATTGCAGCAGGGAGGCGAGAAGCTGGCGGAGGGGGACTTTTCCCACCCCGTGACCCTGAGCCGGGGGGCGCTGCCGGAGCTGAAGCGCCATGCGGAGAACCTGAACTCCGTGCAGGCGGGCATTCAGCGGGCTGTGGAGGAGAAAATGAAGTCCGAGCGGCTGAAAACCCAGCTGATCACCAACGTGTCCCACGATATCAAGACGCCGCTGACGTCCATCGTCAGCTATGTGGACCTGCTGAAAAAGGAGGAGATGCCCTCCGACGCGGCGCGGGAGTATCTGGCGGTGCTGGACCGGCAGTCCCAGCGGCTGCGGAAGCTGACGGAGGACCTGGTGGAGGCGTCCAAGGCATCCACGGGGAATATACCGGTATCGCCGGCCCCTACGGACCTGAACGTGCTGCTGAGCCAGGTGTGCGGCGAGTATCAGCAGCGGCTGGAGGACCAGGTGCTGGAGCCGGTGTTGGCTCTGTGCCAGCCGGGGCCAGTGGCCATGGCCGACGGGCGGCTGCTGTGGCGGGTGCTGGACAACCTGATGAGCAACATCTGCAAATACGCCATGCCCGGGACAAGGGTGTATCTGTCCACGGAGGCGGGAGAGGACGGCGTGCGGATGGTGGTGAAGAATATCTCGCGGTATCCGCTGAATATCTCCGCCGACGAGCTGACGGAGCGGTTCGTCCGGGGGGATAGCTCCCGGTCCACCGAGGGCAGCGGGCTGGGGCTGTCCATCGCCACCAGCCTGACCGCCATCCAGGGCGGCGACTTCCGACTGACCATCGACGGCGACCTGTTCAAGGTGACGCTGACGCTGCCCCGGGCGGAGCAGAAGGAAAAACAGGAATAACGGCGCATGAAAATACCCTCCGGCGGAGTGAAAACCGCCGGAGGGTGATTTTTATGTGTTGGCACAGCGGGACAGAAACTGCCGGGTGCGCTCCATCCGGGGATGGTCCATGACCTGACGGGGGTCCCCCTGCTCCACGATGACACCGCCGTCCATGAAGATCAGCCGGTCCGCCACGTCCCGGGCGAAGGCCATCTCGTGGGTCACCACGATCATGGTGGTGCGGCGGCCGGCCAGCTGGCGGATGACCCGCAGCACCTCGCCGGTAAGCTCCGGGTCCAGGGCGGAGGTGGGCTCGTCGAAGCACAGCACGTCCGGCTCCATGCACAGGGCCCGGGCGATGGCCACACGCTGCTTCTGGCCGCCGGAGAGCTGATGAGGGTAGTGCCCGGCCCGGTCTGACAGGCCCATCTGGTCCAGCAGGTCCAGCCCCCGGTCCCGGATGTCCTGCTCCGTCTCGCCGTCCCGCCGGGCCAGCCGCCGGGCCAGGGTCACATTTTCCAGGGCTGTGTACTGGGGGAACAGGTTGAAGTCCTGAAAGACCAGGCCGAAGTGCAGCCGCTTCCGGCGCAGGTCCCGCTCCCGGTCCGGAGGCCGGGACGCATCCAGCAGGGGCTCTCCCCGCAGGGAGATGACACCGCCGTCGGGGCGCTCCAAAAAGTTCAGGCACCGCAGCAGGGTGGTTTTGCCGCTGCCGGAGGAGCCGATGACGGACAGCGTTTCACCCTCCGGCAGCTGGAAGCTCACATCCCGCAGCACCCGGGTGCCGCCGAAAGCTTTCTCCAGGTTCTCGACGCTTAAATATGCCATGGCGGCCTCCTTTACCGGAAATAGCTGAGACGGCGCTCCAGATACCGGAACAGCAGCGTCAGCAGCCCCACGAACAGCAGATAATATATCCCTGTATAGAACAGGGGCCAGGTGATCCCGGCGGACTTCACATAGTCCTCGCCGGCCTTGGTCAGCTCCACAATGGCGATGATCCGGGCCAGGGAGGTGTCCTTTACCAGGGTGATGATCTCATTGGACATGGGGGGCAGGATCCGCTTGACCACCTGCAGAAGCGTGACCCGGAAGAAGATCTGCCGCCGGGTCATGCCCAGCACCTGTCCTGCCTCCCGCTGGCCCGCCGGGATGGCCTGGATGCCGCCCCGGTAGATAACGGAGAAGTAGCAGGCGTAGTTCAGCACAAAGGCCACGATGCACGCCAGCATCCGGTGGCTGCCCCAGATGTTCCGGCCCAGCCACAGGCCCGGACCGTAAAAGATGATGATCAGCTGCAGCACCAGAGGCGTTCCCCGGATCACCCACACCAGGGCGTCGAACACCGCTCGCACCGGGCGGCACCGGCTCATGGACCCCAGGGCCACCAGCAGCCCCAGGGGCAGGGAGAACGCCAGCGTCAGCCCGAACAGCACCGCCGCCTGACGCAGCCCCTGAAGCAGGGAAAGGGTAACGGTCCAGAACATGGCGTTATGCGGCGGGAACCACCACCACCTGAGCATTGCGGCAGTAGGCGGGGGTGCAGGTCATGGCGTTCTGCACGCCGCCGGTGAGGGTCATGCCGTTCCACACCACGTCGATGGCCTGGCTGTTCAGCTCGTTGACCTTCTGGCCCCAGTCGATGACCACAAATTCCACCTCCACGCCCAGGCGCTGGGCCACCAGCCGGGCAAGCTCCGCGTCGAAGCCGGTCCACTGGCCGCTGTCGTCCTTGTAGTCCATAGGCGCAAACTCCGTGATGCCCACCACCAGGGTGCCCTTGTTCTGAATGTAGGCCACGTCACCGGCGGCATCCTGGGTATAGCTGGTCTGGGGCAGCTCTACCAGCAGGTCCTCACGGACGCCGAACTGCCGGGCCAGCTTCTGGGTGGTGCCGTCCCGGTAGGCATCCTCCAGGACCTCGGTGATGAAGTCCGCCAGGTCGGAGCCCTGGCGGCAGCCGATGCCGTATTCCTCCTCCGTGAGGCTGTCGGTATAGGTGAGGTTGGGATAGCTGGTGTCGGGTCCGATCATGGCGCCGGCCATCAGCAGGTCAATAACGGCGGCGTCGGAGGTCCCGGCGGCTACCTCCATCAGGGCGGCTGCCTGATCCTGGACACTGTTGACGGTCCAGCCCTTTTCCTTGGCCACCTCCTCGCCGGCGGAACCGGCCTCCACGGCATAAATCGTGTTCTTGGCGCCGGTCTTCTGGCCGCAGGCGGACAGAGCGGCGGTGACGACCAGCAGCAGGAGCAGACAGACTCCGCGTTGAATGATGTTCTTCATGATTTCCTCCATTCCCCGGCCCCTATCGCCAGGCGATTTAGTATGCTAATACACTACCACACTACTGAGATAAAGTAAAGACGGAATAACCACCAAATTTACCCCTATGGGGCCGGGGTGTTTTGCACGGAAAACACAAAACGACAAAATGTCCGCACAAAGCGGACGTTTGACTGCGATTGACGGCGGCGGCCCCGGGGCATGCTAACCGGGAGAGGAGGCGCACATGGACATTTTTGACGGATTGTCCGCTCTGGGCGGACTGTGCCTGTTTTTATTCGGCATGAGCATCATGGCCGAGGCTCTCCAGCGCCGGGCAGGCGGACGGCTGGGGGGACAGCTGCGCCGCATGACCCGCAGCCGCTGGGCGGGCTTTTTCACGGGTCTTGCGGTGACGGCGGCGGTGCAGAGCTCGTCGGCGGCTATGGTGATGGTGGTGGGATTCGTGAACTCCGGACTGCTGACCCTGGGTCAGGCGGTGGGGGTCATCATAGGCACCAATGTAGGCACCACGGTGACGCCCTGGCTGCTGAGTCTGGGCGGACTGGAGGGGAGCGGTTTTCCGGGACAGCTGCTGCGGCCTGCGGGCTTCGTGCCCCTGCTGAGCCTGTGGGGCATCATCGCTTATCTGTCCAGGAATGGCCGCCGCCGGGATACCGGCCAGGCCCTGCTGGGCTTTGCCACATTGATGCAGGGAATGGACCTGATGTCTGGCTCTGTGGCAGGACTTGCCCAGGCAGAGGGCTTCCGCCGGCTGTTTACGGCCTTTACGGACCCGCTGCTGGGGTTGCTGGCCGGGGCGGTGCTGACGGCGGTGATCCAGTCCAGCTCCGCCTCCGTGGGGATATTGCAGGCCCTGGCCGCCAGCGGTCAGGTTACGGTGGGCGCCGCTGTGCCCATCATTATGGGGCAGAACATCGGCACCTGCATCACGGCCATGCTGTCCTCCGTGGGGGCCAGCCGCAATGCCCGCCGGGCGGCGCTGGTCCACCTGCTGTTCAACCTTACCGGGGCCGGGGTGTGGCTGGCGGTGTTCTGGCTGGTGAAGGTACTGGCGGCTCCGACGATGCTGGCCCGTCCCGTGACTCTGCCGGGGGTGGCGGTGATCCACACGGCCTTCAACCTGCTGTGTACGATGCTGCTGTTTCCGGCGGCGGGACTGCTGGAGCGGGCGGTGCTGCGGCTGCTGCCGGGTGAGGAGGGGGAGAAGGGGACGGAGCTGGATCCCCGGCTGCTGGCGGCCCCGGCGGCGGCCCTGGAAAAATGCCGGGAGCTGGCCGGGGACATGGCGGCCCTGGCCCGGGATAACCTGCGCCGGGGCGTGGCTGCTCTGACGGAGGTGCAGCCTGCTTCGGCAAAGGAGCTGCGGCGGCAGGAGGAGCGCATCGACCGGATGGAGGACGTGCTGGGGACATTCCTGGTGCGGCTCAGCGGCCAGACGCTGACCCGGCGGGCCAACGCCCGGGCGGCGGAGCTGCTGGCGCTGATCGGCGATTTTGAGCGGCTGGGGGATCACGCCATGAACCTGTTGGAAAGCGGGGAGGAGCTGCGGGACAAGGACATTTCCCTGCCCGCCGAGGACCGCCGGGAGCTGCGGGTGCTGACGGACGCCGTGGAGGAGATCGCGGACCTGGCCCTGGACGCCTTCCGTCGGGAGGACCCCGCCGCCCAGGCGGAGGTGGAAGCCCTGGAGCAGGTCATCGACGGCCTGAAGGAGCAGCTGCGGTCCCGGCGCATCCGGCGGATGCAGCAGGGGAGCGGCACCATGGAGCTGGGCTTTGTATGGTCCGACGTACTGACGGACCTGGAGCGGGCGGCGGACCATTGCAGCAACATTGCCGGGTGCGTGGCGGGGCTGCCCGATGGGAACCAGGGGCTTCATGCCGCCCAGACGGCCCTGCGGCAGCAGGACCCGGCGTTTGAGGACCGGGTCCGCCGCTATGCGGAAAAGTATCGGGTATGAAAAACTACCCCGGCGCAGGCACCGCCTGCGCCGGGGTTCAACTTGTCAAAAAGAATTTTTGACAAGTTGAACAAGCATTTTCAGAGCTTTCATAAAAGCTCTGAAAATGCGGTGATTGAAAACGAAAGACACCCCTGATGGGTTTCTTTCGTAACTATCTTCCTTTCCGAAGGCGGAGGCGATCCTGCTTTTTTGACATGCGGTGAGGGAGATTTCCGCATCCTGTTTCGACGATTATTTGTCATCAATGTGCCATAGTACACGCTGATCGGCTAATTTTTCCACCTGCCGGGGCCGGAAAAGGAATCGCACCGGAAAAAACCCGGTTTTAGGCAGGGAAGGGCTTGAGAAATTGGGACATATCCTGTACAATATAATTTTACAGGCATACAAAGGGGGGATTCCCATGAAACGATATCGTCGCCGGGCGCTGTGTCTGCTGCTGGCGGCGGCGCTGCTGCTGGGCGGCTGCGCCGGACCCACGGCAGGGAAGGACGACGGCAGACTGCGGGTGGTTTGCACCCTGTTTCCTTACTATGATTTTGTCCGGGCCATCGGCGGCGACCGGGTGGAGCCGTATCTGCTGGTGACCGCCGGGCGGGAGGCCCACAGCTTCGAGCCTACGCCTCTGGATGTGATCCGCATCTCTGAGGCGGACGTGTTTCTCTGCAACGGCGGCGAAAGCGAGGAATGGGTAGAGGACATTCTGTCCGCTGCCGGGGAGAACATCGGCTCTGTGGTCCGTATGATGGACCACGTGGACGCCCTGGGTGAGGAATTTTCCGAGGGCATGCAGGGCGGCCACGACGATCACGACGGCCATGACCACGACGATCATGACCACGACGGCCACGAGGAGCACATCGAATACGACGAGCATATCTGGACCTCACCCCGCATCGCCATGGACCTGTGCCGGGTCATCGCGGATACCCTGTCCCAGGCGGACCCGGACCACGCGGCGGAGTATCAGACGCGGCTTGCGGCGTATCTGCAGGAGCTGTCGGACCTGGACCAGGCGTTCCGGGACACGGTGGAAGGAGGCAGCCGCCGCCTGCTGGTGTTCGGCGACCGGTTCCCGCTGCTGTATTTCTGCCGGGAGTACGGCCTGGACTACCGGGCGGCCTTCCACGGCTGCTCCGGCGACACGGAGCCGTCTCTGGCTACGCTGAAGTACCTCATTGACAAGGTGCGGGCGGAGCAGATTCCGGTGGTGTACACCATCGAGCTCAGCAGCCAAAAGGTGGCCTCCGCCATTGCCGAGACCACCGGGGCCAGGATCCTGACCTTTCACTCCTGCCAGACCCTGACCCGGCAGGAATTTGACCGGGGGGAGACGTACCTCTCCCTGATGTGGAAAAATGTGGACGTACTGAAGGAGGGGTTGTCATGAGCGAACCCAAGATACTCATAGACTGCCGTGACGCGGCCCTGGGCTATGAGGGCCGCCCCATCTGGGAGCATCTGTCGTTCCGGGTGCGCCGGGGGGATTATCTTTGCATCGTGGGGGACAACGGCTCCGGCAAGTCCACCCTGCTGAAAAGTCTGCTGGGCCTGCTGCGGCCCCTGTCCGGGGAAATCCACCTGGACGACAGTCTGCGCCGGGGGGCCATCGGCTATCTGCCCCAGCAGACCCGGGCACAGAAGGACTTTCCTGCCACCGTCAGCGAGGTGGTGCTGTCCGGCTTCCTAAGCGCCCGGGGCTGGAAATTTTTCTACACACCGGCTCAGAAATCCCAGGCATTGCAGCACATGGGCAAGCTGGGCATTCTGGAGCTGAAGGACCGGTGCTATCGGGAGCTGTCCGGCGGCCAGCAGCAGCGGGTGCTGCTGGCCCGGGCTCTGTGTGCGGCAGGGGATCTGCTGGTGCTGGATGAACCGGTGACGGGGCTGGACCCCGCTGCCGCCGACGACCTGTACCGCACCCTGCGGTATCTCAACCGCACCGAGGGCATGGCCGTGGTGATGGTGACCCACGACATCCGCAGCGCCCTGCGGGACGCCACCGCCATCCTGCACGCCGGACGGAACCAGTGGTTCCTGGGCACGCCCCGGGAATATCTGGCCTCGCCCTACGGAAAACGCTTCGGAGGTGACCTGTCATGAGCCTGCTGCTGGAAATGTTTACCTATCCCTTCATCGTCCGGGCCTTCGTGGTGGGCATTCTGGTGTCCCTGTGCGCGGCGCTGCTGGGGGTGCCCCTGGTGCTCAAGCGGTATTCCATGATCGGCGACGGCCTGAGCCATGTGTCCTTCGGGGCCCTGTCCATCGCCGTGGCCTGCGGCTGGGCCCCGCTGCCGGTGTCCATTCCGGTGGTGATCTTGGCGGCCCTGGGCCTGCTGCGGCTGACGGAAAACAGCCGCATGGGGGCCGATGCCGCCATTGCCGTGGTGTCCGCCTCGTCCCTGGCTGCCGGCGTCATTGTCACCAGCCTGACCACCGGCATGACCACGGACGTGGACAGCTATATGTTCGGCTCCATTCTGGCCATGGACCGGTCGGACGTGGCCCTCAGCGCCGGACTGTCGGCGGCGGTGCTGCTGCTGTTCGTGCTGTTTTACCACAAGCTGTTCGCCATCACCTTCGACGAGAGCTTCTCCCGGGCCACCGGTGTGCGGGTGGGGCTGTACAATACGTTCCTCTCCGTGCTGACGGCCCTGACCATCGTGCTGGGAATGCGGATGATGGGAGCTATGCTGATCTCCAGCCTGGTGATCTTCCCGGCTCTGTCCGCCATGCGGGTGAGAAAGAGCTTCCGGGGCGTGGTGATCCTGGCGGGGATCCTGTCCGTGACCTGCTTCTGCGCGGGGCTTACCGCATCGTATCTGCTCAGCACCCCGGTGGGCGCCACGGTGGTCATCGCCGACCTGCTGGCGTTTCTGGTGTGCAGCATAGTGGGGAAGAAATAGATAAACGCTCAGCCTGTCAAAGAGCCCCCGCTTTCACGCGTGAAAGCGGGGGCTCTTTGACAGGCTGAGGGCTGGGACGCTTGTGCGTTCCGGTCCTTTTCCGGTTTACAAACGGCTCACAGGCTGACGCCGCCGTCGGCGGAGGATGCGTCCTCCAGCAGGGGGGCAATGCGGTCCAGCAGAGCGCGGACCTGCTGCGGGCAGCGGCCAATGTAACGGGCCGGGTCCATAAGGCGGTCCAGCTCCGGGCGGGTCATGCCGAAGGCCGGATCGCCGGCCAGGCGATCCAGCAGGTCGCAGGGCTCGCCGTCCTTCATCCGGGCGGTGGCGGCCATGGAGTGTACCCGCACCCGCTCATGGAGCTGCTGACGGTCGCCGCCCCGCTTGACGGCCTCCATCATCAGGTTCTCCGTGGCCAGGAAGGGCATATACTCCCGGATGGTCTTGTCCACCACCTTTTCGTTGACCCGCAGGCCGTCTGTAACGTTCTGGGCCAGGCGCAGAATGGCGTCGGCGCACAAAAAGCCCTCGGGCATGGACAGGCGGCGGTTGGCGGAGTCGTCCAGGGTCCGCTCCATCCACTGGACGGAGGCGGTCATGGGGGCGTTCATGGCGTCGGCCATGAGATAGCGGCTCAGGGAGCAGATGCGCTCGCAGCGCATGGGATTGCGCTTGTAGGCCATGGCCGACGAGCCGATCTGGTGCTCCTCGAAGGGCTCCTCCAGCTGGCGGTCGTGCTGCAGCAGGCGGATGTCGTTGGCCATGCGGTAGACGCTCTGAGCCATGGAGGACAGGCAGTTCAGGATCCGGGCGTCTACCTTCCGGGGATAGGTCTGGCCGCAGACGGTGAAGCAGGCGTCGAAGCCGAACTCGGCGGCAATGCGGCGGTTCATCTCGTCGATCTTTGCCTCGTCCCCGTCAAACAGGTCCATGAAGCTGGCCTCGGTGCCGGTGGTGCCCCGGCAGCCCAGAAAGCGCAGGCTCCCCAGGACAAAATCCAGCTCCTCCAGGTCTGACAGCAGATCCTGGAGCCACAGGCAGGCCCGCTTGCCCACGGTGACAGGCTGGGCGGGCTGATAGTGGGTATAGCCCAGGGTGGGCGTGGCGGCGTATTTTTCCGCAAAGGCAGAGAGATTCTTCATCACCGCCAGCAGCTGGCCCCGGAGATAACGCAGCCCGTCCCGGTACAGGATCAGGTCGGCGTTGTCGGTGACGTAGCAGCTGGTGGCCCCCAGATGGATGATGCCCGCCGCCAGAGGCGCGGCCTTGCCGTAGGTATAGACGTGGGCCATGACATCGTGGCGGACCTCCCGCTCCCGCTGCCGGGCGGTGTCGTAGTCGATATCGGTGATGTGCTGCTCCAGCTGGCGGACCTGCTCCTCCGTTACCGGCAGGCCCAGGTCATGCTGGGCCCGGGCCAGGGCCGTCCACAGGCGGCGCCAGGTCTGAAAGCGCATGTCCGGAGAGAACAGGTGCAGCATATACGGTGAGGCGTAGCGCCCGGCCAGGGGGGATTCGTAAACGTCGTGGGACATAAGGGTCCTCCGTTTCCTTGGTTTCAGCGGACGATGAGGCTGTCGCGCTCGGCGCCCACGGACACATAGCCGATGTGGCAGCCGATGGCCCGCTCCACATACTCCACATAGTCCCGGGCCGCCTGGGGCAGATCCTCCCAGGTGCGGGCGGCGGAAATGTCGCAGGCCCAGCCGGGGACATACTCGACAACGGGCTTGGCCTGGTCCAGCAGCACCGGGAAGGGGAATTCGTCGGTGCGCTGGCCGTTGATCTCATAATGGGCGCAGACGGGGATCCGGTCCATGTAGCTGAGAATGTCCAGCTTGGTCAGAGCAATGTTGGTAGCATTCTGGGTCCGGACACCGTAGCGGGTGGCCACCAGGTCGATGGGGCCCACCCGGCGGGGACGGCCGGTCTTGGCGCCGTATTCGTCACCGGCGTCCCGGAGCTTTTCGGCATCCGCGCCGAACCACTCGCAGACAAAGGGGCCCTCGCCCACGCAGGAGGAATAGGCCTTCACCACGCCCACCACCTCGTCGATGGATGCGCCGGGCAGGCCGGAGCCTACCGGGGCAAAGGCGGAAATGGTGTTGGAGGAGGTGGTATAGGGATAGATGCCGTAGTCCAGGTCCCGCAGAGCGCCCAGCTGGCCCTCGAACAGGATGGACTTGCCGTCGGCCTGGGCCTGGTGGAGATAGCGGCCGGTGTCGGCCACATAGGGCTTCACCCGCTGGCCGTACTGCTCCACCCAGGCCATCATCTCGTCCATGGTGTACCCCTTGGCGCCATAGACCTCCCGGAGGATCAGGTTCTTCCACTCCAGCAGGTCCTGGAGATGGGCCCGCAGATGGTCGGGGTACAGCAGCTCGCCGGCCAGGACGGTCTTTTTCTGGTACTTGTCGGAATAGAAGGGGGCGATGCCCTGCTTGGTGGAGCCGTACTTCTTATCCTTCAGCCGCTGCTCCTCCAGGGCGTCCAGCTCCCGGTGCCAGGGCAGCAGCAGACTGGCCCGTTCGCTGACCAGCAGATTCTCGGGGGTGATGTCCACGCCGCCCTGGCGGACGGTGTCGATCTCCTTGAGCAGATTCTCGCAGTCCAGGGCCACGCCGTTGCCCAGGATGTTCATGACACCGGAGCGGAAAATGCCGGAGGGCAGCAGATGCAGGGCGAACTTGCCCTTTTCGTTGATGACCGTGTGCCCGGCGTTGCCGCCGCCCTGATAGCGCACCACTACGTCATATTGTTGGGTGAGGTAGTCCACCATGCGGCCCTTGCCCTCGTCGCCCCAGTTGATACCCACGATCGCGCAATTTGACATGTCTTTGTCTCCTCATCTATATCATAACAGAATTTTTGGCGGGTTTCCACCGCCAACAGCCCCTTATTATACCGAAAAGCGCATCAGAAGTAAATAACAAATCCAACATATCTGACATTATTATTTCTAATACTTGTTGTGAATATACACGATAAACATGCATGTATTTTCAGCATAAATTACAAAAAACTTGTGCGTTCTGCCGCTTGACGACCGGGGGGCAGCGGGGCTATAATCATTTGTTCCTTTTAATGGGAGGTAAATGCTATGGAAAAACAGAAAAAATCCCTGTTCGGGCCAATGGACCTGACCAAGGGGACATGCTGGAAAACGATTCTGATTTTCTCACTGCCGGTGATCCTGTCGTATCTGCTGCAGCAGGTGTATTCCATCAGTGACGCGGCCATTGTGGGCCAGACGCTGACGGCCCAGGAGGTGGCGGGCGTCAACGACACCACGTCGCTGGTGTTCATCTTTCTGCAATTCGCCTTCGGTGTCAGCGCAGGCTTCTGCGTGGTGACGTCATGCCAGGTGGGCGCCCGGAACCAGGCAGGCGTGCGGCGGTCCCTGGCCACCCAGATCATCCTGTCGGCGGTGCTGACGGTGCTGCTGACGGCCCTGGCCCTGGCGCTGCTGAATCCCATGCTGGCGTGGATCAACGTGACGCCGGACAATGCCGAGGTGTATCGCGCCGCGTATACCTATTGCTTCATCATCTTCGCGGGCACCGGGGCCCAGCTGTTTTATAACTTCATCTGCGCGTTTCTGCGCAGCATGGGCGACTCCCTGACGCCGCTGCTGTTCCTGCTGTTTTCCACGGTGCTGAATGTGGGGCTGGACCTGCTGTTCATCATGGTGTTCCGGTGGGGCGTGGCCGGTGCGGCCATTGCCACGGTGGCGGCTCAGCTCATCAGCACGGTGGCGTGCTTCATCTATGCCTTTGCCAAGTATCCTCAGCTGCGGCTGCACCGGGAGGACATGCGGATCACCCGGGGCGATATCCGCCGCCATGTGGTGCAGGGCGTGCCCCTGGGGCTGCAATTCTCGGTGCTGGCCATCGGCATTATCGTCATGCAGGGCGTGGTGGTACAGTTTGACATGCTGGACGGCGTTATGGTGTCCTCCTCCGCCCAGATGGGCTTCGGCGCGGCCAACAAGCTGTCCAGCCTGACGGCAACGCCTATGAATGCCCTGGGCACGGCCATGACCAGCTTCACCGCCCAGAACCTGGGCGCGGGCAACCATGACCGCATCCGCAGGGGCGCGCTGCAGGCTCTGGGGATGATGGCCATCATCGCCGTGGCGGAGGTGAGCTGCGGACTGCTGCTGACGCTGAACAATACATATCTGCATATCTTCCTGTCGGCGGACAAGATCACGGCAGATACCATCCGGTTTGGCAACACGTTCCTGTATGTGGATTATTCCATGTATCTGTTCCTGGGCTGCGTATTCATCACCCGCAACTGTGTCCAGGGCATCGGACGGTCCCAATTCGTGCTGGGGGCCGGCGCGGCGGAGCTGGTGGCCCGAATCGCCGTGTGCCTGGTGCTGCCTGCGGCTGTGGCAGGGGGCGCCGTCAGCGCGGCGGCCAGCCCGGCGGCGTTTTACGCCCTGTGTGCTGCGGACCCGCTGGCGTGGATCGCCGCGGACATCATCATGGGCATCCCCGTGGTGCGGAACATCCTGCGGAAGGATTACCGGTATATGAATCTGTGAACAAACGCTCCCTGTGCCGGAAGGCACAGGGAGCGTTTGAGCTTGTCAAAAATCCTTTTTAACAAATTGTAAAGCGTATTACGCCAGCGCCTGCAGCGCTGCCCTAGCAGCGGACTGCTCGGCCTCTTTTTTACTCCTGCCGGTGCCGGTACCGGCGGTTTCGCCGTTGAGCAGCACCGCACAGGTAAACTGCCTGGCGTGGTCCGGGCCGGTGGCGCCGATCATCTCGTAGTGCAGCGTTTGGTTGCTGCGGCGCTGGACCAGCTCCTGAAGCTCCGTCTTATAGTCCCGGCGGCGCTCCTCCACGGCCTCCTCCTGCTCCTTGTCCAGCAGCACCCGGTGGATCAGGGCCCGGGCGGCTTCCATGCCGCCGTCCAGGTACACCGCCGCGAACACGGACTCCGTTGCATCGGCCAGGATGGAGGGCCGCTGCCGGCCGCCGCCGGCCTCCTCGCCCTTGCCCAGCCGCAGCTCACTGCCCAGGCCCAGGCGCTGGGCCACCTCATACAGGCTCTCCTCGCACACCAACGCCGCCCGCATCCGGGTCAGGTCTCCCTCCGGCAGGTCCGGGTGCTTGTGATACAGATAGTCCGCCGTGACCAGACCCAGCACGGCGTCCCCCAGAAACTCCAGCCGCTCGTTGCTGCTGACGCCGCAGCACCGGTGCTCGTTGGCGTAGGAGCTGTGGTACAGGGCCGCCTGAAGCTGCTCCTTGCAGCGGAAGGTGTAGCCCAGCTTTTTTTCCAGTACTTGCAGGGTATGCATGATGTTTTTTTCCCCCTTCCGCAGCGGAAAAAGGAAACCCCGTTGCAACCAACGGGGCCTTCTTTTTCAGCTGCCTGATTGATTCAGTTCAGCTTATTATACAGATAGCGCACGCAGTCGCCCACGGTCTTCAGACCGGTGAGGTCCTCCTCGTCGATCTCGCCGACGTCGAATTCCTCCTCCATGGCCATGACCAGCTCCACCAGGTCCACGGAGTCGGCGCCCAGATCGTCCACAAAAGAACTATCCATGCCGATCTCGTCGGTATCAATGGCAAACTGCTCAGCGATCAGATCCTGCATGGTCTTGAAGATCTCGTCCATCGTCATGAGATGATCCCTCCTTTCGGGCTTTGTCTTGGAAAATAATACGGCAATTGGTCAGGTCTGTCAATACCCTTTTCGCAATTATTCCGCCTGGAGCTGCATCAGGTGGACATTTTCCTGAATCTGTCCGATAATGCCGCTTTCCGCCACCTGTCTGGCCTGGCCGATGGCGTTGTCGATGGCCTCGGCGTTGGAGGCGCCGTGGGCCTTGATCACGGGCTTGGAGATGCCGATAAACGCCGTGCCGCCCACCTTATTGGGGTCCAGCTGGGCCTTGAAGGCCCGCAGCCCCGGCATGACCATGGCGGCGGCCAGCTTGGTCAGCAGATTCTTTTTGAAAATATCGCCCAGGGCATGGCCCGCAAAGGAGCCAACGCCCTCCATGGTCTTGAGCAGGATGTTTCCGGAGAAGCCGTCTGTGACGATAACGTCGCAGCCGCCCTTGATGGCCTCCTTGGCCTCGATGTTGCCGATGAAGTTCAGGTGCCCGTCGGTGCCTGCCTGCCGCAGCAGGGCCAGGGCCGCCTTTTGCAGGTCTGTGCCCTTGCTGTCCTCCGTGCCGATGTTCAGCAGGCCCACCCGGGGGCGCTCCAGCCCCAGGACCCGTCCGGCATAGAAGCTGCCCAGGTACGCGAATTGCAGCAGATACTCCGGCGTGCACTCGGCGTTGGCCCCGCAGTCGATGAGCACGGCCCGGCCGCCGGTGGTGGGAATCACCGGGGCCATCGCCGCCCGGCGGATGCCCCGGATGCGCTTGGTAATCAGGGTGGCCCCGGCCAGCAGCGCGCCGGTGGACCCGGCGGAAACCAGGGCGTCGGCCTTGCCGTCCCGCAGCAGAGTCAGGCCCACGCCCATGGACGTGTCCTTCTTGTGGCGAAACACCTTGGAGGGATCGTCGCACATGTCCACGGTCTCCGTGGTGTGGACGATCTCCATCCCATGGGGGATGGTATCATGGCCGCAGTCCCGCAGGGCCCGGAGAATGGCCTCCGTGTCGCCGGTGAGCAGCACCTCCACGCCCCAGTGCTCCATGCCCAGCAGGGCGCCCTTTACGATTTCCAGCGGGGCGTTGTCGCCGCCCATGGCGTCAATGATGATCTTCATAGCTCAGAACCTCCTGCTTCAGCTGCTCGATAATGGCCAGCGACCGCTGGGACAGCTGGGCGTTTTTGTTGCGCTTGCCCTTGACCCGGTGGTCCAGGGGCGGCATAATGCCGAAATTGATGTTCATAGGCTGGAACTGGCCCACGGACTCGTTGCTGACGTACAGGCCCAGGGCGCCGATGGCCGTTTCCCGGGGAAAGTCGATGGGCGGCTGGCCCAGCAGCCGCCGGGCCGTCTCCACGCCTGCCAGAAACCCGGAGGCGCAGGACTCCACATACCCCTCTACGCCGGTCATCTGTCCGGCAAAGGCAATGCGGGGCATCGCCTTCAGCCGGTAATACCGGTCCAGCAGCCGGGGAGAGTCCAGATAGGTGTTCCGGTGCATCACGCCATAGCGCAGGAATCTGGCATCATGGAGAGCGGGGATCATGGAGAACACCCGCTTCTGCTCCGGGAAGCGCAGGTGGGTCTGGAACCCTACCAGGTTATAGATGGTGCCGTCGGCGTTGTCCTTGCGCAGCTGCACCACGGCATAGGGCTCCTTCCCGGTGCGGGGGTCCTTGAGGCCCCGGGGCTTCAGGGGACCGTAGCGCAGGGTGTCCTCTCCCCGCCGGGCCATGACCTCCACGGGCATACAGCCCTCGAATACGTTTTTATCCTCAAAGCCGTGGACCTCCGCCTCCTGGGCGTGGATCAGCTCCTGCCAGAAGGCCAGATACTCCTCCCGGTCCATGGGGCAGTTGATGTAGTCCGGCGTCCCCTTGTCGTACCGGGACGCGAAAAAGCCGCTGTCCATGTCCACGCTGTCGAAGCTCACCAAAGGCGCCGCCGCGTCGAAGAAATGCAGGGCGGAGTCCTGTCCGCCCAGCATGGACATAAGCCGGTCCGCCAGGGCGTCGGAGGTCAGGGGACCGGAGGCCACCACCACCTCCCCCTCCGGCAGGTCCGTCACCTCACCGGGGACCACGGTGATCAGGGGGTGGCTCCTGACCCGCTCCGTTACCAGCCGGGAAAAGCCATGGCGATCCACCGCCAGGGCTCCGCCTGCGGGGACGGCGGTCTCGTCCGCGCAGCGGATCAAAAGGCTTCCCAGCTGCCGCAGCTCCTCCTTCAGCAGGCCCACGGCGTTTTCCAGCCCCGCTGCCCGCAGGGAATTGGAGCAGCACAGCTCCGCAAAATCGGCGGTCTGGTGGGCGGGAGTCAATTTTTCCGGCTTCATCTCCCGCAGGGTCACGGAAATACCCCGCTGGGCCAGCTGCCAGGCGCACTCGCTGCCGGCCAGCCCCGCGCCGATGACTGTTACATGGTTCATGCTTCCTCCGTCTTTTTCTTGGTGGTCTTGGTGGTTTTGGTAGTCTTGGTGGTCTTGGTGGTCTTGGTGGACTTGGTGGTCTTGGTGGACTTGGCGGCAGGCTTCTTGGCGGCGGCTTTCTTAGCCGCTGCTTTCCTGGCGGGTGCTTTTTCCTCTGCCGGGGCTTCGCCGGCCTGACTGCCGTCTGCCTGACCGCCGTCGGCCTGACCGCCGTCTGCCGCGGGCTCCTCCGTCCTGGCCTTTTTCACATAGCCGCGCTTGTCCTCCGGCAGGAAGTTGGCACAGTCGGGATTGATGCAGAAGGGCTTGCGGAAGCCCTTGCCGGCCTTTTTGAACATGGTGTGGCCGCACACGGGACAGTCGTCCTTCACCGGCACGTCCCAGGTCATGAAATCGCAGCGGGCGCTTTCGTCGGCGGCGTTGAGCCGCTCACAGCAGTAATAGGTGTACTGCTTGCCGGTCTTTTTGCTGACGCCGGTGCGCTTCATGAGCCGCCCGCCGCACTTGGGGCAGCGGCCCGGCATCTCCACCACCAGGGGCTTGGTAAACGTACACTCCGGATATCCGGGGCAGGCCAGGAACCGGCCGAACCGGCCGGACTTGACTACCATATTGCGGCCGCACACATCGCATTTCTCCTCGGTGACCTCGTCGGGAACCTTCAGATATACGCCCTCCATGTCCTTCTCCACCTGCTGGAGATTGCTCTCAAAACCGCCGTAAAACTGCCGCAGCAGCTGCTTCCAGGGGATCTTGCCGCTTTCCACCTCATCCAGCTCATCCTCCATCCGGGCGGTGAACTTCACGTCCACAATGTCCGGGAACCGCTGGCACATCAGGTCCGTCACCACCTGGCCCAGGGGCGTGATCCGCAGGGCCTTGCCCTCCTTCACCACATATTCCCGGTCCAGAATGGTGGAAACGGTGGGCGCGTAGGTAGAGGGGCGGCCGATGCCGTTTTCCTCCATGGTGCGGATCAGGGTGGCATCGGTGTAGCGGGCGGGGGGCTGGGTGAAGTGCTGGCCGGGCTCAAAGCCCTCCAGCGTCACCACCTCGCCGGGCTGCAGCTCCGGCAGGGCGGGCTCCTTTTCCTCCTTATCGTCGTCGCGGCTCTCCTCATACACGGCGGTATAGCCGGCAAATTTCAGGCTGCTGGCGCTGGCGCGGAAGGTGTGCTCTCCGGCGGCAATGTCCACGCTGACGCTGTCGTACACGGCGTTGGACATCTGGCTGGCCAGGAAGCGGCTCCAGATCAGCCGGTACAGGCGATACTGCTCGCCGGTCAGGTCGCCCTTTACCTGCTCCGGAGTCAGGGTGACGCTGCTGGGGCGAATGGCCTCGTGGGCGTCCTGGGCCCCGGCCTTGGCCTTGTACTGCTTGGGGCTCTCCGGGCGATAGGCCGCGCCGTAGCGGCTTTCAATGAAGCTGCGGGCCGCTGCCTGGGCCTCGTCGGAGATACGCAGGGAGTCGGTACGCATATAGGTGATCAGACCCACGGTGCCCTCGCCGGTGA
>OLYB01000212.1_pt1 | contig 59157 bp, 82 predicted proteins | sample 1674481 | NCBI WGS metagenome assembly OLYB01 (sample SAMEA103958167, study PRJEB25191) | human gut metagenome
AAAATTCTCCGGGGGTTAAAATCCTGTCAAAATGGATTTTAGATTGACAGCTTTACGCCCTCTCTATAAGGGATCTTGGTCTTCTTTTGTCGCACATAGAAGGACCCTCTTTCAGTTGAAGACTCCTTTCAGGGTTATTAAAACATACCTAGATCTCTTATAGAGAGTACGTAAAGTATTCAACATCTCGGCAAAAGATATTAGAAAGGAGACGAAAGTATATGGGAAGAAGAGCAGCGACAGCTACTTCCGCAAAGAAGCGTTCAAGGGTTCCTATGACTCCTGAAGACAGGGAACAGTACTTGATAAATCTCTCACTCGATGCTGCTGAAAAGCAGTTACGTGAAGGCACAGCCTCATCACAGGTCATTACGCATTTCTTAAAACTCGGTTCTTCAAGAGAGCAGCTGGAACAGGACAAGCTCAGAGAAGAAACTAAGCAGACAAAAGCCAAAATCGATTCATTGGAAGCTTCTGCTAAGAGCGAAGAGAGATACGCTGCAGCAATTGAAGCAATGCGTAGATACCAGGGTATCGAAGATGAGTAGATCAAGTCCAATGTCACGATCATATTTGAAAATGATCGAGTATTCTACGTTTGAAGAACGGCTGCAATACTTAATGCTGTCTGGTTCAGTTGGGTACGAGACATTCGGCTATGACCGATGGGTTAATCAGGCATTATATTCATCAGGCGAATGGAGAGAGTTTCGTCATAAAGTAATTGTCAGAGATGGCGGTTGCGATTTAGGTGTTGAAGGATACGAGATACAAACACGACCGTTGATACATCACATAAATCCAGTTACCAAAGAGATGATACTTAACCGAGACCCAATGGTATTCGACATGAATAACGTTGTGACAACAACCCATCAAACACATAATGCCATACACTATGGACACGATACAAATGTTCGTAGTGGCCCTGTAATAAGGAGACCAAATGATACATGCCCTTGGAAACATTGAGGAGGAATTCAATGGAAGAGAGCATTCTTAAGACTATCAAGCAGCTTATTGGATGTCCTGACGACTTTGAGCAGTTTGACTTGGATTTAACCATTCATATCAATTCTGCATTTGCAGCTCTCACTCAATTAGGAGTTGGTCCGAAAGAAGGATACCGAATAACTGGTCCGGATAATGTCTGGAGTGAATTCGAAGAGGACACTCAGAAGTCAAGTTTGATAAAAGATTATGTGTACATCAAAACTCGTCTGTTATTCGATCCGCCAACAAGTGGTTCGTTAATGGACAGTTTGAAAGAGCAACTTAAGGAAATGGAATGGAGATTGTACATAATGTACTATCCTGTTTCCGAAGATGATAAGAAAGGAGAGAATGACGATGACTAATTATTCAGCAGATGATGTAAAAGACTTCTTAGTCAACAATCAGGAATTCTCTGACTATTATCTAGCACATTACGGATTACCAAGACGATCCGGAAGATACAAATGGGGATCTGGGAAGGAACCATATCAAAGTCTTAGATCATCGGCTAAAGCTGGTGAGAAGTTTATAAAAAGTTTTTCTAAAAAGAGTGGAGTTGAAAAACAAAATAACAAAAGAAGAGAAAGAACCAAAGCAGTCCAACTTGATAAAAAGAAACAAAAAAAATCTAAATACAGAAACGAAAAGGCATATGTAAAAACTTTATCTGATGAAGAGCTTAAACGAATAAATACTCGAGATCAGATGGAAGCCACATACCTTAAAAACCATCCGCAGAAGCAGCCATTACCAAAGATGTTAGTTGATAAAGCTATGAAAGATATTATTGTTCCTGCAGTTACAGAAGTTGTGAAAGAACAAGGAAAAGTTTATATCAAGGGTAAACTCAATGCTGCCGCTCAGAAGATGATTAATGAAGCAGTTAAAGCTGAAACAAAGAGTACGAAAAAGAAAAAGAAGTAGGTGATGCAAAATGCTAAGCAATACGGCAACGCCTAGGTACTACGGGGAGTTCCGAGATAAAGTCCTGGATGGAGAGATTCCTGTTAATAGGGAGATTTCCATGGAGATGAACCGTATTGATTGGCTTATAGCTAACCCCGGTGTATACTATGACGACAATGCTGTAGAAGGATGGATTGCTTTCTGTGAATCTGAAATGGTCTTGACCGATGGGTCCGACTTGGAACTGTTGGATACATTTAAACTTTGGGGAGAGCAATTATTTGGTTGGTTCTATTACGTTGAGAAAACGGTGTATGAACCAAATGCTTCTGGACGAGGCGGACATTTCGTAAGGAAATCCGTCAAAAAGCGTCTTGTCAACAAACAGTATCTTATCATTTCTCGAAGTAATGCAAAATCGTTATACGAGAGTTTAGTGCAAGCTTATTTTCTGACAGTCGATACAACAACGACGCATCAGATTACAACAGCCCCAACAATGAAACAGGCTGAAGAGGTTACAAGTGCGATTAGCACTGCCATAGCCAGAGCGAGAGGGCCGGTGTTCCAGTTTTTAACCGAAGGTTCTATACAGAACACCACAGGTTCAAAAGCGAACCGTGTAAAGCTTGCATCAACCAAAAAAGGTATACAGAACTTTCTTACGGATTCACTACTCGAGATAAGACCCCTGAGCATTAACAAACTTCAGGGATTACGAGTAAAAGTAGCAACGGTTGACGAATGGCTCTCTGGTGAATTGAGAGAAGATCCAATTGGTGCGATCGAGCAGGGTGCAGCCAAAATAGATGGATATGTAATCTTAGCAGTAAGTTCAGAAGGTACCGTCCGTAATGGATGTGGAGATGCCATTAAAATGGAATTAATGGACATTCTCAAAGGCGAATACCAGAACTGGCATACTAGTATTTGGTATTACAGGCTTGATAGCGTGGATGAAGTCGGAGACCCAGACATGTGGCCTAAGGCTAATCCGAACCTACCGATCACAGTCAGCTATGAGACGATTCAGCAAGATGTTGAACGAGCTGAGAAAGCACCAGCTACAAGAAATGATATTCTGGCAAAACGTTTCGGAATTCCTATGGAGGGATATACATATTATTTCTCTTACGAAGAAACACTTCCGCACAGACCTAGAAGCTTTTGGAAAATGTCATGCACAATGGGAGCGGACCTTTCTCAAGGTGATGACTTCTGTGCTTTCACATTCTTGTTCCCACTGAGAAACGGAATGTTTGGAGTAAAAGTTAGAAGTTATATAACCACACTTACTTTGAGTAAGTTGAACTTAGCAATGAGACAAAAGTATCAAGAGTTTATCGACGAAGGCACTCTTATTGTTATGGAGGGAAGCATCATCGATGTGCAAGATGTATATGAGGATCTCGACAAGTTCATAATAGACGCTCAGTATGATGTTTGCGCTTTGGGCTATGACCCATATAATGCAAAAGAGTTTATTGAAAGATGGGCTCAGGAGAATGGGTCATTTGGAATTGAGAAAGTTCCGCAGGGCGTTAGAACTGAAACGGTTCCTCTTGGAGAAATTAAGAAATTATCGGAAAAGAGGATGCTGATATTCGATGAATCTTTAATGAGTTTCTGTATGGGCCATTGCATAACATTGGAAGATACAAACGGAAACAGGAAACTGTACAAGAAACGTTACGAAGACAAAATCGATAACGTCTCAGCATTGATGGATGCACTTGTTGCTTACAAAGTTAATAAAGACGCATTCGAATAGGAGTAATGGTTATGTATGTAAAAATAAAGAATGACGATGGCACGTTTTCGTTAGTTCATTCGGACTTAGGCGGTGACCATCTGGAACATTATGGACTGCCAAGGCGGTCTGGCCGTTACAAGTATGGATCGGGAAAAGATCCGTATCAGCATTCTGGAAGAAGAGCATCACATCTAGAGTCAAAATCGGATCGACTTGCATCCAAGATGAAAAAACAAACTTCTCAGAAGACAAAGTCACGTATATCTGATTACGAACGAAAAGCTTCAGAAGCTATGGCTAAAAGAGTCAAGTTCAAAGAAAAGGAAGAGGCAAAACGTGTTAAGCGTGACCACGCTATTACAGATATTGGGTATACCGGAAATCTTCAAAAAGCCGAACGAGCTCGGAAGAAAGCGAACCGTTATGGAAAGAAAGCTGCTAAGTACACCAGGAAGGCTGAAACAATCAAACGACGTACAAGCAGAACTGCAGAAAAGAAGAAATCGGTAGATGCTGAGTTAGCTTCTATCCGTGGTTCAAAATACGTTCAAAAACTTAAAAAGAAACAGAAAGGATGGTAATATGAGTAATTCTGTATATTACAAGGCCACCGATGAGGACGGAAACACTGTTCTCAAACATAGCTGGAAAAATCATAAATATATTCGTATCGAGAACGGTAGATATATTTATCCTGAAGATGAAGCCGCACAAAAAAATACTGTGTTAATACAGAGGCGGCAAGCAATGCAAAAGCTTCGTTATAAGAACAATGCCGCTAATCAAGCAAAAAAGAATATACCTTATAAAGGTCCAACAGATGCAATTGCAGCACAGAAGGTCCAAAAAGAAAAAGATTTCCAAAAACGTGTCAGAGAAATGAATGCTCATACTGTAGCTAAGAAGAATGCTGATATGGTAAAGAAGAAGCAGGACCGACAGATGAAACAAATTGCAGCCAATGTTAAGAAACAGAATGCCCCTTCAACAAAAGTTAAGAAAGCAGCAAACTTTGCTAAAAAGGTAGCGACCAGAGATACAGTTGCAAAGACAGTAGCAGCAAGATATCTTCTGGATAAAGCTTCAAAATCCCCAACAGCAAACGCTGCAAGGGCAAAAGCAAAGTCTGTAATTTCAAAGGGTGAGTACAAAGTTACCAGAGCTGGACAGAAACTTGCTCGTGATGTTAAGAAGACTGGTGCATATAAGAAAGTAAGAAAAGCTACGTCAACTGCTAGAGACCGTGCAATGACTTCTGCAGAAGCACGCAATAAGGCAAATTCTGTCAGATCAAAGGCAGAGTACAAAATTGAACGAGCTGGTCAGAAGCTTGCCAATGATGCTAAACCTTATGTAACATCGGCAAAGAAGAATGTTAACAAGGCATATAAGTCAGCTAAGAAAGAATACAATAGAGTTTCTAGAGATGCCAGCAAAGCTTACAAATCAGCTAAGAAGAAAGCTAAGAAAGTAAGCAGATCTTTCAATAAAGCTAAGCGTGCAGGCAAAGCTTATCTGGATTACCTTACTAAATAAGGAGATTACTTATGGGTTTTATGAACAGATTAAAGCATGGTTGGAATGCATTTATGAATAAAGATCCAACAGCGTATCAAAATGGAACTGGTCTTGGCGCAGTGAGTTATGACAATCCATCTCGTCCTAGACTTACGATGGGAAATGAGCGGTCAATCGTTACAACGATCTACAATAAGATATCCGTAGATGCCGCAGCAATTGACGTAGAACACGTCATGCTAGACGCAGACAAACGCTTTACTGACGACGTTGAGGATGGGCTTAACTACTGTTTAACAATGGAAGCCAATATTGATCAGACATCGCGAGCGTTTAAACAGGATATTTTCCTGAAACTTCTTGACGAAGGATGCGTTGCTATAGTTCCGGTTGATACGACTATGGACCCTGTGCATGGCAACGTTTACGATATTCAGACGATGCGTACAGCAAAGATAATCAATTGGTATCCGCGCCATGTTAGAGTGCGAATCTACAATGATCACACTGGCGAATTCGAGGAAATGGACCTTCCAAAGAAAATGGTCGCGATCGTTGAAAATCCATTCTATGCGATTATGAATGCACAGAATTCAACGGCGCATCGACTGAAAAGAAAGCTTGCAATTCTCGATTTCATAGATGATCGAAGTGGATCTGATAAGCTTGATTTGATTATTCAGTTGCCATACACGATTAAGTCTGAAGCAAAGAGAGCTCAGGCTGAAGAACGCCGTAAGGAGCTGACCGATCAGTTGGCAAACTCTGAATACGGCATTGCTTACATCGATTCTACTGAGCATGTAACACAGCTCAATAGATCGATTGAAAATAACTTACTCAAGCAGGTAGAGTATTTCACAAATTTGTTATTCTCTCAGCTTGGAATGACGGTAGAGATTCTCAATGGCACAGCAGACGAGAATACAATGAATAACTACTACAATAGTATAGTTGAGCCAATACTTGCAGCAGTCGTAGATGAGATGAATCGGAAGTTCTTAACAAAGACTGCTAGGACCAAAGGGCATGCAATTAAATATTTCAGAGATCCATTTAAACTGGTGTCTACTACAAATCTTGCAGAGCTCGCTGATAAGTTCACGAGAAACTGTATAATGACATCTAATGAATTCAGGCAAGTAATTGGATTAAGGCCAGTGGATGATCCTAAAGCAGATACGCTGACGAACAATAATATTTCGGCGTCGAACACTGAATTGGATCAGATGTATAATACAAATTCTGCTGACGAGGAAACAGAAGAACAATAAAGGAGGAATTCAAAATGGGAGCTAAACGCTCAAAGTATGCCGATTGCGACTTTAAGGGCTGGGCTACAAAGTTTGGTATTCTTTGCGCTGATGGAAGAATTATTCAGCATGGTGCTTTTGATGATATCGATGGCGCTAAAGTTCCATTAGTGTATAACCATGATCACGGTAACATTAATAGCGTGCTTGGGCATGCTTATATGGAATGCCGAAAAGATGGTGTTTATGCGTACGGATATTTCAACGGTTCAGATAATGGTCAAATCGCGAAAGATGCTGTTCAGCACGGAGATATGGATTCGCTTAGTATTTGGGCGAATCATCTTCAGCAGCGTGGGCCATATGTTCGGCATGGTGAAATTAAAGAACTTAGCCTTGTTCTTGCAGGAGCAAATCCAGGAGCATACATTGAAGATGTTGCCTTAGCACATGGCGACACAATTGACAATGATGATTATGAGGCATATATTTATTCGGGAGAGTATCTTGAGATTATGCACTCAGATGAGAAAGGAGAAGACGAAGTGGCTAATAAGAGCATTCAGGATGTCGTTGATACAATGACGCCAGAACAGAAGGATGCTTTCTACATGGCTGTAGGAAGTGCATTAGCAGAAGATCCTAACGCTCTCGAAGACGAAGATGAATACGAGGACGAGGATGAAGATGAAGAGGATGATCACGACGATTCCGAAGAATATGAAGAGAAGGATGACGACGAAGATCCTGACAAAGATGATGACGATTCCGAAGAATATGAAGAGGAGGATGACGACATGGGTGCAATCGCACATAACTTATTTGAAGGCAACAACACAGACAACGGAGACGTTCTGTCCCACAGCGAAATGCAGGAGATTATCGAGGACGGTAAGAGATATGGCTCTATGAAAGAATCATTCCTTGCTCATGGTATTACAAATATTGAGTACCTGTTCCCGGATGCCAAAAATTTAAACACACCACCTGAGTTCATTGCAAGAGACCAGGGATGGGTAACCGAAGTAATGAACGGTGTACATCACACACCATTCTCAAGAATCAAATCTACATTTGCAGACCTGCGTGAGGATGAAGCTCGTGCAAGAGGTTACATCAAAGGTAAGCTGAAGAAGGAGGAAGTATTCTCATTACTAAAGAGAACAACCACCCCGCAGACAATCTACAAGAAACAGAAGATTGATCGTGATGATGTAATTGACATTACAGATTTTGACGTAATTGTTTGGCTGAAAGCAGAAATGAGAATGATGCTGAACGAGGAAATTGCAAGAGCAGTTCTGGTTGGTGATGGACGTCTTACATCCAGCGACGATCACATCAAAGAGGACAATATCCGTCCAATTTGGAAAGATGCTGATCTCTACACAATCAAGTATGCTATTCCGATCACAAAAGAGTCAACCGCAGCTGAGAAGGCTACAGCATTCATTGAGGCTTGTGTAAGAGCACGTATCGAATACAAGGGTTCTGGTAATCCAAAGCTGTTCGCTCCAGAGTCAATCATTACTGAGTGCTTACTGCTGAAGGATAAGAATGGACGTATCATCTACGACAACATTGACAAGCTGGCTACAGCATGCCGTGTATCTAAGATCGTATCCGTTCCGGTTATGGAAGGTCTTACTCGTGTGGACAAGACTGACACATTAGCTCTTCAGGGTATTATCGTAAACCTGCAAGATTACAACATCGGTGCAGACAAGGGCGGAGCTATCAACATGTTTGATGACTTCGACATTGATTACAACGCTCAGAAGTATCTTATCGAGACACGTATCTCTGGTGCGTTAATCAAGCCATTATCAGCTATTGCAATCGAGACTAAGATCCCAACAGCAGATCTTAGCAAGACAGTTTCTGGCCAGAGTGGCAACTAATCAAAATGGGAGGAAATGATCGTGAATAGATGGTGCGGTAAGATCGGCTTTGCAGAACAAGTGGAAACAGCCCAATCAGTTTGGACTGAGGAAATAACCGAGCGTACATATAGAGGAGATATTCTTCGTAATACGAGACGTCTTCAGGATTCGCAGCAGATCAATAGCAACATTTCAATCTCTAATCAGATAAGTGTTATCGGCGATGCCTATATACGTGATCATTTCGTTGACATGAGATGGATTGAGTTTATGGGGGCTAAGTGGAAGGCAACAGAAGTTGATGCTTCACAGGCCCCTAGACTTATAATAACATTGGGGGAGCTGTGGAATGAGGACGAGACCTGACTTCGATAGATATTTAAAAGATATTGTTGGTAAGTGTGCCAATGTATATTTCCAGCCACCTTCCAATGTATCCGGTGCTGGGCAAAAAGTTATAAAGAACATCAAATATCCGGCAGTAATATACTCTGTCGATGATTACAATATTCGATCGGCAGATAACAAGAACTATAGTATTGATAAAGAATACTCAGTAGAAGTGGTAACTAAAGACCCGGATAACACATTAGTCGATAAGATAGTGGAAATACCCACGGCAAGATTTAACAGATCTTACTTATCAGATGGACTGTATCATTCGGTCTTTGTAATTATATTTTAAAGGAGGAAAAACATGTCTAAATTAACATGGGACAAAACCGGAGAACGTAAGTACGAGACCGGTGTGGATCATGGCGTTATTTATCCAGTTATTGATGGTGAATATGGCGCTGGTTCTGCATGGAACGGTCTCACTGCAGTTACAGAATCTCCATCCGGAGCAGAAGCATCTGCTGTATATGCTGATAACATGAAGTATCTAAGCCTTATGTCAGCAGAGGAGTTTGGAGCTACAATCGAAGCTTATACTTATCCGGAAGCATTCGACAGATGTAATGGAACAGCTGAGATTACCAAGGGAGTTACTATTGGTCAGCAGAACAGAGACACATTTGGTTTCTCTTACCGCACATTGCTCGGCAATGATGTAAAGAGTAACGATTATGGTTACAAGATTCACATTATTTACGGAGCTAAGGCTTCTCCATCCGAGAAAGGCTTCCAGACAGTAAATGATTCCCCAGAGGCAATTTCATTCAGCTGGGAGCTTTCAACAACACCAGTTACAGTTGATGGCTTTAAGCCAACAGCGCACCTCGAGATCGATTCTACAAAGGTCGAAGCTACCAAGATGAAGAAGATCGAGGATGCTTTGTATGGAACAGAAGATACAGAAGCTAAATTGCTTCTTCCAGATGAGATCATTAACCTTTTTAAAATAACAGACCCGTCACTGGACGTCTCTGCAACTCCTATTACAGGAGAAGACGACCTGCTTGGAAAGAAGGCAGCTGACCTTCAGTCCAATATCAAGGTCAATGAGAGTACTGGAGTAATTTCTGGTACTCTTAACTACGTGACGGGCTATACAGGATTCAGCAGCAAAGTCGACGAACAGAGCGGTAATTACATCGCTCTTGATATTGCTCCAAAGAGTGGTTTCCCTGAATCATTAACAGTTGAAGTTAAGGGCGGAACATCTGGTCCATCTAAACTTCTCCAGTCTGATCATCAGGTAGTTCTTAAGATCAAGGACACTAATAAGCAGTCCATCTTGATTAAAGCAACTAACAAAGGCGCGACAGAAACAAAAGAATACTTACTTACAGGTGTAACACTTAAAACAGAATAAAGTTTTTCCTAGTCTGCTGAAATATGCAGACTGGGATTTTTAAGAATGAAAGGAGATTAAATTATGTTTATCAAAACTATCAATTACAAGGACTTTGACGGAAATGAGAGGTCTGAAGATTTCTACTTCAATCTTACTCAGAGTGAAATTTTAAAATTGGAAACAAGCCTTAACGGGGGCTTAACATCATATATGAGCCTTATGGTGCAGAAACAGTCTCAGCCGGATATCATGAATATTTTTGAGAAGATTATTGATGCATCTTACGGAATCAAATCTCTTGACGGCCGTACATTTACAAAGACTCCTGAAGCACTGGCAGAGTTCAAGGCTACTGCAGCATACGACAAGTTCTTTATGGAAATTTGTATGGACGAAGCAAAAGCTTCCGAGTTTCTGCTTAATATCATGCCTGACGATGTAAATGACAAGATCAAGAAAGCAGCGGAATCCGGAGTCTATGACGATGCTACATTAAGCGATGCTCAGAGAAAGGCGATTTCAGCAGCAATGGCTGAAGTAGCAGGATCTGTAGCTGCAACTGATGATGCTGTAAAAGAAGGAAACTAAGGAGATAATTATGCTCGAATTAATTCTTCCCGGATATGAGCCATTTGATCAAGAAACTCAAACTTTTGGAAAGGTTGTAAAACCTACTAAGATTAAGCTCGAGCACTCCTTAATAGCAATTTCAAAATGGGAGCAAATATGGCATAAGCCATTGCTGAAACTCATGGATGAAGGAACTCTAACAGATGAAGAGTTTTTTGATTATATGTATTGCATGATAGTTGGGTCTTTCGATAAGGTCGAATTCTTTAAACGGCTTGATGATCATTTACTTAAAAAAGTAACAGACTATATCAATGACCCAGCTACGGCATCTAGGGTTTTTACAATTGGAGATGACGACAAAGGAAAACCGGAGACGTTAACTAGCGAATTAATATATGCTTACCTAGCAATAGCTAGAATACCATTCGACCCTTGCGAGAAATGGAATATAAAGCGTGTATTTATGCTAATAGAATTATACACTGTAAAAACTAATCCACCTAAGAAAATGTCCAATGAAGAAATCCGAAGATGGCAAAAGAAAGAAAATGAACGAAGAAAAAAAGAATTACACACAAAGGGGTGACATTATGGCCAGAACACGAAAAGCGGCTGTTAACCTTATTAATTCTTGGGTTGGCAAAAATGAAAAAGATGGATCTTATAAATCCATTCTTGATATTTACAACAAACAGAAAACAAAACCAAGAGGCGTCACTATGAAACCTGGAATGGCATGGTGCGCTACGACTTGGTCCGCAGTAGCAATTGCCCTTGGATACACTGATATTATGCCTGTTGAGTGCAGTTGTTTCTACCTTATTAAAAGGGCACAGAAAATGGGTTGCTGGAAAGAGAATGATAACTACATTCCTAAAATTGGAGATGCTTGTCTTTATGATTGGCAGGACAATGGGGTCGGAGACAACAAAGGAACTCCAAAACATGTAGGAATGGTTACCTATGTTAACAAGAGTGAAGGGTACTTTGTCGTAACAGAAGGCAACTATAAGGATTCTGTTAAGAAGAGAACGGTCAGCATCAATGGTAAATTCATAAGAGGATTTATTACACCAAAATACGATGCAGATCAGCCAAAGATTAGAACTAGCACTCATCGCCATTCCGGTAAAGAAGTTAAAGCAGTAGCAAGAGAAGTGATTGCTGGTCAATGGGGCGAAGATTACAAATCGAATCTTAAAGAAAAGCATTATGATGTCGATGCCGTTATGAAAGAAGTAGATGCAGTAATTAATACGCCATGTGGACTAACGACTACTACTTGTTATGCAGCACATACGAGCTATTTTTATAAGGGGTTATATAAAACTTCTAAGAAAACTCCTATGCGTATCGACGCTGGATGGAACAAAAAGCTCATGGTTGAAATTCCATCTGGGAGAAAGGTTGAATGCTATGGATACTTCAGCAAGTATAAAAAATCTGTGTGGTTACTGTGCGTGGTAACTATTAAGGGAAAAAAGTATACAGGATTTGTAGAACGTTCTACATTAGCGGAATAAAGGAGAAACGATATGATCAGATGCAAACTTGAGGGCAATTTTAAAAAGCTCGATAATTATTTCGAAAAGCTTTTGGAAGGCGTTAACGTCGGTATATTAAATAAGTACGGACGCGAAGGCGTAGCCGCCCTCAAGGCTGCAACTCCTGTTGATACCGGAGTAACAGCTGCATCGTGGTATTATGAAATAGTGCGCGATAACGGATCTATAAGTTTAGTGTTTAAAAATTCTAATGTAGTGAACCATGTGAATATAGCTATTATTCTACAATATGGACATGGAACTAGAAATGGTGGGTATGTTCAGGGGGTTGACTATATTAACCCGGCTTTAAAACCGGTATTTGATAGACTAGCTAAAGATGCTTGGAAGGAGGTCACTGGATAATGGGTAAAGTTGTTGAAGATGACGTTGTCAGAATGCAATTCGAGAATGGACAATTCGAGAAAAAAATCCGTCAAAGTCAAAAATCTATAGAAGCTCTTAAGAAAAGCATCGATTTTAGTGAGTCTGGAAAGAGTCTTGCTAAATTTCAAAATGAGACCAAAAAGTTCAACATGGACGGAATGGGCAGAGCGGTAGAAGCAGTTCAAGTCAAATTCTCAGCTATGGATACTGTAGCTATGAGCGTGTTGAATCGACTTACAAATGCAGCTGTTGATGCAGGGAAAAAAATAGTATCGGCTTTAGCTTTTGATGGTATGTCTGATGGCTGGAATGAATATAAGTTAAAGATGAACTCTATCCAGACAATTATTATGTCTACTGGAGAAAGTTTGTCCACTGTAAATAAGTATCTCGATGAGCTCAATAAGTACTCAGATAGAACTATTTATTCGTTCTCAGACATGACTGCAAATATCGGTAAGTTTACAAACGCCGGTGTAGGTTTGAAGGATGCAGTTGCAGCAATTAAGGGTGTATCGAACGAAGCAGCAATTTCTGGTGCAAATGCAGAACAGGCATCCCACGCAATGTATAACTTTGCTCAGGCATTATCAGCAGGATACGTAAAGCTTATCGACTGGAAATCAATTGAAGTTGCTAATATGGCAACAATGGATTTCAAACAGAACTTGCTTGATACTGCGGTTGCTCTAGGCACAGTCGTTAAAAAGGGTGAAGACTATTACACCACAACTACCAACGCTAAAGGAGCTACATCCGACGCATTCAACGCTACCAAGAACTGGAACGATAATCTTCAGTATCAGTGGATGACAACTGATGTTCTTGTTCAGACACTTAGCAAGTATACAGATGAAACAACAGAACTTGGTCAAAAAGCATACGCTGCAGCTTCAGAATTTAAAGATGCTGGACAGATGTTCGCAGCTTGGAAAGAAGCTATCGGTTCTGGATGGGAACATACATGGGAAACGATATTTGGTAACTTTGAAGAATCTAAAAAACTTTGGGGCTTTTTAGACAATATAATCGGTAACTACATCGTAAAAACGTTTGCAGCTAAGAATGCTACTCTAGATGCTTGGAAGAAAATGGGTGGACGAAATTCTTTAATGCGTTCATTTGTTAACGTAATGACAGCTGCGGTAGGAGTATTGGATACCTTTAGAGTTGCTTATAGGGCTATATTCCCAGAAAAGAATGCAAAAGAAATAAAGAGCATAACTGCCGCATTCGAAGTCTTTACTAAAAAACTGATAATGTCCAGAGATAAAGTCGACAAATTATATCGAACTTTAAAGGGCCTGTTTACAATTGTAAAAATTGTTAAAAATGTTCTTGGCGTAGGACTTAAAATCGCTTTACAGATAGTTTCTAAATTATTGGGAGTATCTGTAAATAGTGTACTCGATCTTACTGCTGTTCTCGGCGATGGAATCGTTCAATTTGACAAGTTTGCGAAGGTATCTGATGTAGTGGCCAAAGGCGTTAATCTGATATCATCGGCAATAGCGTTCTCCATCAAAAATGTCGAGTACTTTGCGAAAGCGATATGGAATTGGAAAGGTACACAGGAAGTAATAAAACTGTTAGATGAATTAATAGTTAAAACACTGTGGCCGGATATAAAAGACTTTGGTGAAAATGCTGGGAAACTGATTGATGAATTTATTGATCATTGTAAAGAAGTTGGCCATATAGATTTCAAAGCTTTACTCAGTACTATTCTTGGAATAGGAGCAATTGCTAAAGAGAGTTTTGGTGGAGCAGGAGATTCGATAGATTCTTTTACTTCGAAATTATATTCTCTTAGGTCTAAGATAACAGGATATTTAAAAGGTTGGACCGATCAGGCAGCCGGATTTAAGAAAACGATGATTGATACATTTGATGGTGTATTTTCTTTCATTGAAGACAAATCCGGAAAGGTTAATACAGCTAATATCTTAACTATCTTGTTAGGAGGGGTTTCTGTAAAGGCCCTTTATAATCTCTCTAAATTATTACAGGTTCTTACGGACAGATTTGGCGGTTTATTTGCCTTGCCAGCAGCGATTGGTAACAGCTTTATTAAATTAATGAATCAAGGAGCACTAACCCTTAAAACTTGGCAGGATTCTATCAAAGCTGACATAGTGATTAAAATTGCAAAAGCTCTAGCTATATTAGTGGGGTCAATAGCTTTGTTAACTGTGTTACCTCAGGATCGAATCGAAGGTGCTGTTGTCTTGATAGGTATATTGGGAGCAGCATTAACAGCATTTGCTTACGCGATCGGTTCTATTTCAACAGAAAAGTTAGCAAAAGGATTCTCCGGAGTTTCGGCCATGGTTATTTCTATTGCTGGAAGTATTTTACTAATGACCGTTGCACTTGAGAAACTTCAAAATGTGACCATTAATAAATCTATGGCAATTAATATTGGAGTGATTACAGGGCTTGTAGGAGTGATTACAATATGCTCAGGAGCTTTAACAAAGTATACAATGGGCGCAAATGCTAAATTAGCAGCCGCTGGAGCTCTTCAAATTGTATCTTTAGCAGCCTCTCTACTACTGATGGTTAAAGCTATAAAAGGGTTGTCTAATTACAATATTGAAGATGCTGGGAGCACTATTGGTGCTTTAGTATTAGCTGTTGGATCGTTATCGGTTCTTATGATTGCTGTTGGAAAAGCGAATGGTTTAGGCGGAGCTAGAGGAGCGCTTACATTGTTAAGTTCCGTGGTAGCAATATACGGATTAGCTAAAGTGATGTCTAAAATTTCTAAGATGGACTTTAGTTCCATGAAGAAAGGATGGAAACAATTTGTAGCCGTATTCGGAACGATGATGCTGTTATTTAAGGCATCTGCTAAAGCTGGTCCGAATGCCTCTAAAGCAGCCGTATTACTACTTGGATTTACTGTTAGTCTACATGTTTTACTTGCTGCATTTGAGAAGCTACAGAAGTATGATCTTAAGACAATGGCTAAATGCATAACCGATCTAATTGCGTTGATGATACCTATTGGTGCTCTAATTAAAGCTAGCGCTAGCGCTGGACAATATGCTGCTAGAGCTGGTGTTATGATGATGACCGTTGCTGGTTCTATTGTAATTTTAACTGCGGCTATAGCTATACTATCCGGTCTTGACCAGTCAAAAATGGCAGGAGCGACCGCAGCTGTTGATTCCATAATCTTATGCATGTCAGCTATGATCAAAGCTGGCGATGTATCAATTGATGCTAAGAAGTCAGTGATAGTTGCTGCTTTGGTTGTAGGCGAGATAGCTGGAGTTATTGCTTTGTTGGCTCAGCTAGATCCAACTGGAGTTATGGCAGGATCAGCAGCAATATCATTGCTTTTAGGTGTATTTACATTATGCTTAAAAGGGTTCGCTGGTGTTGGAAAGGTGCGCGCTAGCGTTCTTTTAGCTGGTGCAGTTCTTTTGGAAATAGCTGGTGTTATTGGGCTAGTAGCTCAATTGGATTGGAAACGATCGTTAGCGGCATCAGCTGGATTAAGCATGGTTCTGTTATCTATATCAGCTTCTATGCTGATACTTCAAAATGTTCCTATTGCCGGGGCTATAAATGCGTTAGGAAGTTTCTCGATATTTGTCGCTGGACTCGCAGCAATTATAGCTGTACTCGGAGGTCTCAATAAGATACCTGGATTCCAGGATTTCATGAACGGTGGAGTTCAAGTATTAGAAATCCTTGGCGAAGGTTTAGGAAAATTAGTCGGCGGAATCATATCCGGCGTTGGTCAGGGAGTTACAGACGGGCTACCACAAATAGCTACAAATCTATCAGACTTTGCAAATAATCTGCAACCATTCTTATCAACGATGGGTAATGTAAATCCGGAAATAGGCTCGTCTATGTCTGTGTTAGCAGGATGCATTGTTAAAATAGCCGGAGCAGAGATTGTTAATGCCATTTCGACGTTTATAAATCTTGGGAAAGATCCAATTCAGAAATTTGCTTATCAGCTTCAGTATCTTGGTGCTGGCATGAAAGCATATGGCGATCAGGTAGCAGGCGTCAATCCTGAAACAGTTAAGGGAACCGCAATAGCAGCTCAAACATTAACTGAATTAGCGAATGCTATACCAAGATCTGGTGGATTAAAACAGCTACTGACAGGATCTAAAAGTTTAACTTTATTCGGATTATCTCTTATACCGTTTGGAGCAGCATTTTCAATATATGCTACAGAAGTCGCTAACATAAATCCTGGGGTAATTAAAGGAACATCTTCTGCAGCTCAAACATTAACTGAATTAGCGAATGCTATACCAAGATCTGGTGGATTAAAACAGCTACTGACAGGATCTAAAAGTTTAACTTTATTCGGATTATCTCTTATACCGTTTGGAGCAGCATTTGCTACTTATTCTAGTCTAGTTGCCGGAGTTAATACGGACACCGTAAAAGCAACATCTGCGGCAGCAATGACGATAACAGAATTTGCAAATTCAATCCCTAAGTTAGATGGCATGAAAGAGTGGTTCGTAGGGGGCTCTGAAGATTTAGGAACTTTTGGTAAGAGCATGGTATCATTTGGTAAGTCATTTGCAAAATACTCTGACACTGTATCTAAAGTCGATACTGAATCGATAAAGGCAACGTCATCGGCTGCAATGACAATTACAAAATTAGCAGGAACAATACCGAGTTTGGATGGTATGAAAGAGTGGTTTGTTGGAGGCTCACAGGACTTAGGAACTTTCGGTAAGAGTATGGTCTCATTTGGTAAGTCATTTGCTAAATACTCTAAAACAGTATCCGGAATCGATACCTCAACTATAACAGCTACATCTGCCGCAGCTACATCCATTGCAAAATTGAATGATGATCTACCAGAAGCAACTTCTGCTAAGAGTATACTCTTTGGCGGGAACAAGGAGAGCTTAAAGAAATTCGGAAAGAATCTTGTATCGTTTGGCGAGAGTTTCGTCAGCTTCTCAGCAACAATAAAAGGAGCCGACACATCTAACGCTGGAACTATTGCTAAGCAATTATCTGATTTCATTAATTCGTTAAATGGAATTAAGGGCGGACTAGATAAAAAAGTCAAAGACATGAACAAAGCATTTAAGGCTTTGGGTAAGACATCCCTAAAATCTGTGCAGAATGGATTCGAATCAAAATCGGGGGATTTCGAGAAGGTTGGTTCTAAGGTTGTTGGATGGATCTCAGCTGGAATGAAAAACAATAGCGAAGATATGAAGTCTCCGTCATCAAGTGTGGCCAAGAAATTCTTGAAGTACGTCACTGATGCATTTAAATCGGATACAGATACTACCGATGGATTTAACTCAGTGGTAAATAGCGCTCTTAGTACAGCTAAAAGAACATTTAATGATTATAATTCAAAATTCAAAGACGCCGGTTCATCATTAGCCAAGAACCTTGCTAGTGGTATGAGATCTAATTCTAAAGATTTTAGTACGGCTGGCGCTAATGCAGCTATAGGATTTATGAGTGGGGCGAAGAACAAGAGCTCAGATGTATACTCGACGGGTGTTTCATTGGGTAATCAATTGCTTAAGGGAATGAAGAGTAAAAAATCTCTTGACGAGCATTCGCCTTCCAAGAAAACCAATAAGATTGGTGCTTATGCTGGAGAAGGACTTGTTAAAGGTGTCAAATCTAAAGCTGGAGATGTTGAGCTTGCGGGAATTGATATGGGACGAGGAGCTTTGCTAGGCGCTGGAAAAGGAATAAAAGACGGCGCTAAGAAAGCTCAAAAAACAGTTACAGGATATGTCAAGGGAATTAAGAAATCCATTAGTAAATCGGTTGGAAATAAAGACGTTGATGGCGTCATGAAGACCGTAAATGGTATTCTTAATGCAGGCAACAGTACGTTTTCAGACCAAATGGATAAAACGACAAAAGACATTATCAAAAATGCTAACAAAACTGGAGCTGGCGTAACTAGTTCATATGATGCCACTTCTAAGAAGATCACAAGTAAGTCTAAGAAGAACAGCAAGAAAGCAAAGATCAAGATGACCAAAATCATAAAGGTCGCTTATCAGTTTGGAAAGACTTTCGACAAGGCTGTAAGCTCATTTAATAAAACCCCATACGAGACGATTACTAAAATCTCTAAGAGTTTAGGAAAAGAGCTTCTCAAGACAACACCTAAGCTTAAGACACTTAGCAAAGCTACTAAAACTGCCGAAAAAACTATCAAGAATTTTGCTATTGCACTGTATAAGGAATCGGATCAGTATAAGGAAGACACTAAGTCCGTTAAGCAGCATGAGGCAGCTTTAAAGAAGCTCCTTAAAACTCAAGACCGTTTAAAGAAGGGTCTTAGCGCTTCGGGTAAGAAGCTTAGCAAAAAGAATCTCAATTCGGCTATTAAGGAAAATAACACAGCTATTAAAAATGCTGTGAAACAGCTGAAAGATGATCAAAAGACGATCCAGTCCAATATTAACTCGACGTTCAAAGAATACAGGAACAATATCATTAATTCGATAAAGGAATATACTAAGTTTACGAATATTGCATTCGATAACTCTAGGAACATATTCTCCGAATTCTCCGATTCTATGGACGATGAGATGAGTACAGTTCTTAAGAACATGGAAAGTCAGGTTGATGGTTATCAGGAGATGAAGGATAACCTTGCGAAATTATCCAAGAATGGTCTTAGTAAGGGGCTTATTGATACTCTTAAAGGTATGGGAGAATCTGGTTATGCATACATAAAATTATTTGCAAATGCTTCAAAAGAAGAAATCGACAGAGCGAACAAAGCGTATGCAGAAGCCAGCAAACAAACGAAAGAAGATATTATAGCTTCTTATAAGCAGACTTATCAAGATGCTGTTAAGTGGAAGAATTCTATTAAGAAGATGCTTAATCAGGGTTGGGATATTCGCCTAGTTCAGGAATTGGTTGATGAAGGTCCTGGAAACCTTAGTAAAGTATTAGAAATGCTTACCTTTTCAGATGAAGAACGTAAAGAAATAAACAATGTGTATGTTAAGAATCTTAAACTTCAGAAATCTGGAGCTAATGATATTATCAAGTCATTTGCTTTGAAGAAAGAGAAAGAAGCGGCCAAGAAGAAAGCTAAGAAAGCTGTTAAGAAAACAGCCAAAGACGTCAAGAAAGACGTAAAAGAAATTCCTAATGCTGTTTCAGAAGCAGCTAAGGAAATGGAGAAAAACCTCAAGAAGATAAATAGCGATTGGGACGATGCAAAGAAGAAAATCGAGGATACCGCCAAGTCTATGGCAGAATCCGTAAAGAGTAGTCTTGATAGCTTCACGTCATTTGCAAATTTCGATATTTCGAGTTCTACGGATTACTTTACAAGATACGATGAAGTCGTTAATGATCTCGGCAATGATACTATTATTGATCGTATGTGGTCACAGGTTAATGCTGAAAAGAGAGTAATCGAAGGCCTCGAACAACTCAAGAACATGAAATTTGCGGATGGATTGCTGGATTATCTTAAGAGTCTAGGAACACAAGCATTGCCTTATATCGAAGGATTCAAGCTTGCAACGAGCGAGCAGATTACAGAAATAAATAATCTATTCGCTGAAAAAATGCAAATGACAAAGGACTCGGTAAAGCAACAAGCCAAAGACAATGTTGAAGCTGTTAAGAAATGGGAAGCTGAAATACTTGACCTTGCTAAATCGTTAGATCCAAGACTATTAAAAGAATTAGTAGACCAGGGAATGAGTGCGGCCGATCTTGTCGATGTATATTATAGCATGACACCTTCAGAAAGAAAAGAAATGAACGATTTGTATGTTGAAAAGCTATCGATCAACGAAGAAGTAGCGAAAACAGTATCAGATTCGTACAAAGAAGCAGGCCTTGGCGCTGTTAATTCGATGTATCAGGGAATGATTGATGCAGCTACGGGTAAGGATGTATCTTCTAAGAAAGGCTCATCTAGGAACCTCAAAGGATCTGCAGCGACAAAAACTGTTCACGCGGTAGCTAAGTCATTTGACGAAGTACTTAAAAAAGATACGTCGTTCAAGTCTTCAGGTAATAAAGCTGGAAACCAGTTCAAAGCTGGAATTGACTCGGCTTCCGAAGGGGTTGCAAAATCTGCAAAGCAATCCGCCAAGAAGGCTTGCACAGCTTTTACGAATTACGCAGAAACAAATTTCAAGAAAGCTTTTAAATCTTCCGGAACATCTCTTGGTTATTGCTTTGCTTTAGGTCTTGCTGCAACAACGGTGTTAACAGCTGTAGAATCTTCTTGTAAATCAGTGGTAGATAAAGCATTATCTTCGTTTTCAAAAGGCAGCGACAAAGCATCTTCTAAAGGAAGTGCACTTGGTAATTCATTTGCTCGAGGCATTAGAGGAGCTATACCATCAGCTGTTAGTGCTGCTCAGGAATTAGTTGACGCTGTAAACGCAGTACTATCTAAAATACAGATGCCTAGTTTAAGTGCCAGTGTTAACACTTCGAATCTATCGTCAATGGTTAGTAGCGGAGTGACATCAGCTACGGGATCTTCTGTAGCAGGAGCTAGCGCTGGTTTTGCAGCTTCTATAGGTAGTGTGTTCGGCAAAGGTAACGGTCTTAGCAAAGCTTTGTCGGCATTGCAGAATGGCGGAAGGGGTAGTAAAACTGGTCGCGCTCTAAAAGGATCTAGTACCAATGTAACTAACAACTATACATTCAACCAGACTAATAATTCGCCTGTAGCATTATCTAATAAAGAGATATATCGACAGACAAAGAACCAGTTTAGTCAATTAAAGGGGGCTCTTAAATGATAAAGAAAGTAATCGTTACTAATTATTTAGGGGAATCCCTAGAAATGGAACTAGCTAGGCCTGAGGTTTCGGGTCTAGCTATAACAGACATCGAAGGTTTAGGGCCAGTTAAGGCAACTATCAACACTAGTGAGATAGCGACCGGAGATGGAGCATTATATAATAGTGCTAAACTTGAAACTAGAAATATCGTTATGACTCTGGATTTTAGATTCGGAACAGATATCGAAACTATTAGGCATACTACATATAAGTATTTCCCTATCAAGAGATACCTCACGTTAACATTTGTAACGGATCAGAGATCTCTTGATGCTTTCGGTTATGTCGAGTCAAATGAACCTGAAATATTCCAGGCACACGAAGTGACTCAGATCTCCGTAATTTGTCCAGACCCATACTTCTATGCAACTAATGGAAAGACGCTTACATTATTTAGTGGCGTCAATCCTAAATTCGAATTTCCATTTGAAAACAATTCGTTAACTGAAAAGCTCATAAACTTCGGTGATATCGTGCATATGTATGAGAATGTAGTAACGTACAAAGGAGATGCTTCAGTTGGCATAACAATAACAATTCATGCGCTAGATACAGTAAAAGATATTGTTATCTATAACGCTAGAACTCGTGAAGTTATGAGAATAAATACTGACTTTATACAGACCTTAACCGGTCAAGCATATGGTGCTGGTGATGATATCATTATAAATACTAAGCGAGGAGAAAAGTCAGTTACATTACTGAGAGCCGGATTAACGACCAACATTCTCAACTGCTTAGGCAAAGGATCGAGCTGGTTCCAGCTGTCGAAAGGAGATAATATCTTCATTTACAATGCTACAGAAGGAGCAATGAGTATTCAGTTCAAGATTGAAAACGATACGATATACGAAGGAGTATAACTTATGGAAGGTGATTAATTTGAGGAGGTAAGCAATGGAAGCTACAATATTAAACTCAAGGTTTGAAAAAGTAGCCATTATTGACAGGTTCAAGTCCTTCATTTGGACTGATAGATATCAAGAGAATGGGGACTTTGAACTCTACCTCACTTTGGATATGGATGGGGTGTTTCCTTATCTAGTCAATGACTACTATCTTCAAAATGATGATTCAGTTCACATGATGATTATTCAGGGAATGCTTCTTGAAACGAATACTACAGAAGGACCAACAATTAAAGTTATAGGCTACTCTCTTGAGAGCTTGCTGAAGCGTAGGATAATATGGGACAATACTACACTTGGCGGAAATTTCCAAGATGGAATAGAGAAGCTTATAAATGACGCTATTATAGCACCGTCAAAATCGGAAAGAAAAATTCCTAACTTTGTATTCAAGAAAAGTACGGACAGTAGAATAACTGCCCTTACAATCGACGCCAAGTATGAGCAGCATGAAAACTTATATGAGGCAATAAATTCTCTTTGCATAGAAAAGCAAATTGGGTTTAAAGTTACATTGAATGAAAATAAACAATTTGAGTTTGAGCTGTACAAAGGTATTGATAGATCCTACGCACAGCAATTAACTCCGTATGTTGTATTCAGTCCTTCATTCGAAAACTTAAATAATACATCCTATCTAGACAGTAAAGAAGATTATGCGAACGTTGCGTTAACTGTTGGAGAGGATGGGGATACACAAACGTTATCCGGGAATCCGTTGAAGATTACTAAAGAAGTGACTAGGGACGGAGAAACTCAGGAACAATTGAGCGGTATGCATCGATGCGAGATATATGTTGATGCCGGGTCGATTACTTCTGAGGATGAGGACCATAAAATGAGCGACGCCGAGCGACTGAAAGTAGTTGCTCAGAAGGGCAAAGAAGCTTTAGCTGAGAAACCACATACCATATCTATGGATGGAGATGTTGATCCTCATACTATGTTTGTATACGGACGAGATTTCAAAATGGGGGATGTAGTACAGATAGAAAACGACTATGGTATTAAAGGGACATCAACCGTGTCGGAATTTATTATGTCCCAAGATTCTAGTGGGGAAACTTCATACCCTACTTTTACAGACTTTGTAAGTGCCGATGATAATAGAATACCAGTAGGCTCTTAAAAAATAAGATAAAGGAGGAAAAATATGAGTTTTGCATCTGGATTTTTTAATTCCGTAGATCACGATAGATTATATGATGCTACAGACATTTCAAGATTATTTGATGGCTTAATTCGAGATGGAATTTTTGCATCTATTGGTGACTGTATGGTCGTTAAGCAAAGCAACCAGATGAATGTAACAGTTGGAACTGGTAGAGCGTGGTTCAATCATACTTGGAGTTACAACGATGCGCTTTACCCAGTGACGATTCCACCATCAGAGATTCTTATGGACCGAATCGATGCAATTGTTTTGGAGATCAACTCTGTCGAGGCCGTAAGAGCAAACAGTATTAAGTTAATCAAGGGAACACCATCTTCTACACCAGCCAAGCCGTCATTGACAAATACTAAAGAAGTTCATCAGTATCCATTGGCATACGTCACAGTTGGTAAAGAGGTTACGTCAATCAGGCAGGCGGATATTGAAAACTGTGTAGGGACGAGTGCATGTCCATTTGTTACAGGCATTCTCGAGGTGATCAGCATCGAACAGCTTATTCCTCAGTGGAAAGATATCTTGAATCGGTTCGTAGAAGAGAATACTGCAAACTTCAATACATGGATGAATGGAGAGAAGCAGAATTACCAGGATTGGCTCACGGCAGCTAAGAAAGAGATTACGGATTGGCAAGCAACTTCAAAATCGGACTATCAGAAATGGTATGACAGTATTAAGAATGGCTACGATCAGTGGTTTGCTACAATTAAAGCCGCTTATGATGCTAACTGGTCAACATTCCAGCAGTGGGAAAAGGCGTCCCAGACAGAGTTTGATAAGTGGTTTGAAAATATAAAAAACAAACTCGAAGGCGACCTTGGAGCTAAACTTACTCTGGAAGCAGAGAAGCTAGGTAAAGAGAAAGTATCGCTTATCGAGTCGACTAAAATGGATCTCATAGGTACTGTAGAAGCCCCGTTGATGGTAGGTAATGCTATGAGGAATTTGCTGGATTCGAACTTATCAGGATTTGCTAATCGGAATGGGATAAAAATTATTAAAAACGAAGATTATACGTACACACTAAATGGTACAGCTAGGGCGAACGTTATATTATATCTTAACGGAAACAACTTACAGGCAACACAATTTAAAAATACTGTTGGGGGGTGTAAGCTACTAGGTTGTCCTAAAAATGGAAGTCATGACACTTATCGAATCGACGTTCGTTATTATGAGAACTCAGAATTTAACTCAGAAGTGAAAGCAGAAGCATCTGATATTGGAAATGGGGTAATTATAGATGATGCTTATCCTTATTTAGTTTATCGACTCTATATTAATAAAGGGACAACAGTGACAAATCTTACATTTAAACCAATGGTTACAACTGATCTAGAAGCTACAATAGACGATTTCGTCCAATATTCCGGATATGATATTAAGACGATTGGAAAGAATTTAATTCCGTATCCATATTATAGAGGTTCTTCGTATACTACAAACGGAATAACTTTTACTGTAGATTCAAAAGGAGTAATACATGCTTCTGGGACAGCATCTGATACCGCGCATTATACACTGTATACAGATGCTTTAATTCCTTGTCTTACAGTTGGCAATAAATATACCATGACTCTAAACGTAGAAAATGGTACAGCATCTGTATACTTAGCAAATAATAAAGATAATAAAAACACAGATATAGCTGGTATACGTACTTTAACAAATGGTACAAAATCAACAACCTTTACGTTTACAAGAATAGATGGGGCTAAGGATCAACTAGGCATTTATATTGCATCGGGAATAACCGTAACTGACTGTCAGATTCAAGTTCAATTAGAAGAAGGAGAAACCGCCACCGATATAGCCCCATACCAATCCTCAACCACGAAGATCACTCAGGCTACAGAGTTCCCTAATTTCGATTTAAAATCCTTCGATGGAGTTACTCATATAATCTCTCCAGGAAATGTTCAGTCATTCCACGCTGATGCACCAAATGGAAAATACCTGTTAGAGTCGATTAAGAAATCAGCAGAGTCTGGAGGAATTAGCTATGGGACAGATAAACCGACTAATTCCAAACCTGGCGATTTGTGGATTGATACTAGTCGTTCAGATGTATTACAGTACTATACTGGGGAATATTGGTATCCAGTTAATTCTGGTATCTACATTGCAAGTACTGGTGGGTTCCCATCTTCGCCATATGACGGTCAGCTATGCTATAACCCAAATACAAAAATGCTGCATGTTTACATACCATACGGTGGTTCTTTTGGAGGTCCAGGTTGGTATCCAGTTGGATCAGATGACCCGGGAGGATATCATTACGGTGCTTCTGCCCCAGCCAATACTAAGCTTCTGTGGATCGATACTTCAGGTGTAGCTAGGTTTTATAATGGTTCTGCGTGGGCACCATTAGCAGCAACGTGGGGATAATTCAAAATGGGGGTATAGATAATGTATTTATCGGGAAATGATCGTTTTGCAAAAGACAAAGAAAAACGAGATATAAAAAATCCCCGGGAGGAAAAATCAAATAAAGTTTTTTAAAAAAGGAGGGTGAAGATAATGCCTAATTTTCTTACCGCGGCAGAAATGAACACTCTTAAAGCCAAGGTAAAAACAGAAATGCAGCGTAGAGCATACAATGGTTCTATGACTGGATTTGCATCTGCATCGTACGACTTCTCCACAACTCCTACATCCGGAACTAAAGTCACAGCGGACCAAGGTAAAAAAGTAGTTGAGCCTTTATTGAATATTAAAGATCATGGAAACTTGAACACTGCCGATTTAAAGACTGGTTCTAAGATTCCATCTTCTTTTAGTAATGAATTACTATCTTACACTGACTCGTTATCTCAAGAGCCAATCGATGGGGCTACCTCTTCATGTCGTGGAGCATGCTCTGGATTATGCGTAGGGACGTGCGGTAGTACGTGTAGCGGTTGCAGTAGTTGTTCAGGCGGATGTACTGGATCTGGCGGAAGTGGCGGAAGTGGACCAAGTGGCTGTAGTGGCTGTTCAGGCGGATGCTCTACTACCTGCTCTGGCGGATGCGGAGGATGTGATGGATGTAGAGGAACATGCTCTGGGGAATGTGGAGCTGGATGCGAAGGTGGATGCTCAGGCGGATGCTCAGGCGGATGTAGTGGATGTTCTGGGTGTGCAGGATGTGGTGGATCTTGTTCAAGCTCATGCTCGGCAAGTGGAAAAGGCTCGTCTTGTGCTACATGCTATAGCTGCACCGGATGCGCTAGTTCGTGTTCTTCATGTTCTTCGTGTAGTGGATGTAGTAGCTGCGATGGATGTAGCGGATGTAGCTGCTGTTCATCCAGTTGTGACGGCTGTAGTGGCTGTTCAGGCGGATGCGATGGTAGCTGTAGTGGCGGATGCTCTGGTGGATGTAGTGGATGCTCTGGTGGATGTAGTGGATGCTCAGGGTGCGGTTCTGGATGCTATGGCTCATGTACTGGCGCATGCGACGGGTGTAGTAATGGATGTAGTGGTGGATGCAAAAACGCATGTGCGACAACTTGCTCAGCGACATGCACTGGAACATGTCAAGCTCAAGCGTTTGGCGCCGTAGTCTCAGGGGGGGGTAGTTGAGGACCAAACAGTAGATCTGATTGCGAATGGTGAATGGACTTATGCAGTTGACACCGATTTAGTAACTGCTAAATCTGTAAGCGTAACTAGAAAAGGAACAGAGTATAATTTTAATATTGATGGTTTAACGATTTTAAATCAGAAAACAAATCTGGGCGACACAGCAATAACATTCATTAATGAACATGATTCATTGCTTGACCCTTCCAAAATGAGTGCCAACGAACCGACTATAAAAATAGATAGCAAAAATGATTGGTATCTTGTTCCAGATTATCCAAGATATAGTCTAAAGATTAACAAGGGAACGCCATTAGCGTCATTCGCTAATACATATTATAGCGAATTACATTTTAATATCAAAGCATAAAAACTATTAAAAGAAAAGGAGTTAACTAATATGAAAAACTTTACATTAGAACTTAACAAAGAGACAGCTGACTATTTACAGAGACTTGCATATGAGGTTATGACCAGAAAAGACGTTGTAGCTCATATGCTGGAGTCAGCAAAAGATGACACAGATGCTTCAGTGCTGGAGTCAGTTCCGTTTAAGCATTACCACAAATTGCTTGAGGAGGCAGAATGTTCCTACGACGTTGCTAAAGCTGAGTTAGAGAGATCTCTGCAGCCTCGTGTTCTGGAGCATGAAGGAAAAGATGTTAAATTCAGATGGGAAGTAACAGACTTCTCAGAGCACCTTGTGCACATTACGGTATTAGAGGGTTGAGTCTATGAAGAAGTTTGAACAGTTTCAGGATATGATTGGAAGGTTGTATCCCGAGACAATTATAACAAATAATGCATCTGACAGAAGAACTTTATCTCGTACCGTGACCTTTCAGGTAACAGACGAGTGCAATTTATGCTGTACCTACTGCTATCAAATAAACAAAGGCAAAAGAAAAATGAAGTTTGAAGATGCAAAAAAACTAATCGATATGCTTCTTACTGGAGATGAACGTCTGGGAGAATATATCGACGCGAATACGTCGCCTGGTATTATCATTGAGTTTATTGGCGGAGAGCCTTTCTTATGTGTAGATCTTATTGATCAGATTTGCACATATTTTTATGATAAGGCTATCGAGTTGATGCATCCATGGGCAACAAAATTCTGTATTTCGATTTGCTCAAATGGTGTATTATATTTTGAGCCTAAGGTTCAGAAGTTCCTGAACAAATGGCGGCATAATCTCTCTTTCTCAATTACCATCGATGGAAATAAGGCTCTGCATGACGCTTGTAGAGTCTTTCCAGATGGTACTGGGTCTTATGACGTGGCAGTAGCTGGAGCTCAGGATTGGATATCAAGGGGCTATTATATGGGCTCTAAGATTACCATAGCTCCTGGTAATGTTCAACACCTATTTTCAGCGATTAAGCATATGGTTGAGCTTGGATACAAGGATATTAATGCAAACGTCGTTTATGAAAAAGGATGGACTTTGGACCATGCAAAGATTTATTACGAGCAGCTCAAAATGTTAGCTGATTATTGGATCGAGAACGATTTAGCTGATGACCATTTTATGGCACTATTTGAGAATGACTTCTTTAAACCAAAAGAAGAAACAGATCTTGAAAACTGGTGTGGCGGGACTGGATTTATGTTAGCGATGGACCCAGATGGGTGGCTTTATCCATGCATCAGATATATGGAAAGCAGTCTAGGAACGTCCCGAGAGCCTCTTAGAATTGGTCATGTCAATTTCGGAATTGCTCAAAGAAAATGTGATAAGCAGTGCGTTGAGTGCCTCAATAAAATTGACAGAAGAACAGAGTCTAGTGACGAATGCTTCTATTGTCCTATTGCTGAAGGCTGCAGTTGGTGCTCTGCATACAATTACCAGGAAAATGGAACACCGGATTCTCGTTGTACCTACATTTGCGATATGCACAAGACCAGATCACTTGCAAATGCATACTTCTGGAACAAGTGGTATCGTAAGAAACACTCGAAACAAAGATTCAAAATATACTGTCCGGATGAATGGGCTATTCCTATTATCGGCGAGGAAGAACTTGATATGCTTAAGGAATTAAGTAAGGAGGATCAAAATGAAACTTAAATTTGGAAACGGAACAACAGTTGATATCCGTAAATTTACAAGAGAGTATGCCCAGAATCAGTCAGGTAAGACTTATCTGAACATTACTTCAACATACGAGTCTCCAGCAGTGTTTGACAGAATTGCTTCTACGGCTCGTAATGCAGACAATATTTCTCATATGGAGATTACAGACGACAATGGAAATGTCACTACATTCGACGGGTTCAAGCTGGACAACGTCATTGAGATTCATGACGGATTATCTAATGACGTTACTATCAGAGCTTACAAGAATGACCCAGTTAGTACAACAGACGGTGACAGCTCGGAATCGGAGGCTACTAGCGAGTCTTTGACATAAATCAAAATGGTTTGGGGATGTGATACCATTGCAGTAATTCTTAACCGTCCAAGTGACGTTAAAAGAAAATTAAATAATATCTCTAGACTTTTACTCGTTTGTGTCTAGGGATAAGAACTTTTAAATCAAAATAGGAAAGGAGCTGTTTTGCTATGGATTATACACCAAACATCGACGCCCAAGGAATGCGACGGCCTATGGGTCCTGTAGACCAACCAAATTGGAATGGAGGACCAAAACTTATTCATAATCCCCAAGTTATGAATAACCAGACTGTAGGGCAGCCTAATCTGGCAAATCAACGGCCAATTATTCCAATCAGAGGAAGGATTGTAACTTCAGAGCAGGATATTGTACCTGCAGAAATACCAATGGATGGCAGTATTTGTCTGTTTATGACAGAGGATTGCAAGAAGGTTATTGCTAAGCAGTGGAATAGCAATGGCGTTCTGCAAAGTATTATCTATTCTATAAGTTCGAATGAGCAGGCTCAATCAGAGTGCCAAAATGGTGATAACACTGGAGAATTAAAAGCTCAGCTTGACAGAATAGAGAATATGCTCAAACGGCAAGGGCATCAAAATAAGTCGCGATTCAAGGAGGACAAGAAGAATGATAAGTCAATGTATTCAGCAAATGGCAATGAAGATTCTAAAGGAGAATCCTAATATTGCTAATAACCCTAATGCTCAAAGCATGATTAACGTTATTCAATCTGGCGATGAGAAAAAAGGGCAGGAGATTGCAGAGAACATTTGTAAGTCTATGGGGGTAAGTAAAGAAGATGCTATCCGACAGGCAGAACAGTTTTTCCATGTAAAATAAGGAGGAAGTAATTATGTTTAATATGGGTAGTGCGCCAAGTCTTTCAGATATCGCTGCTGTTACAAAAGATGGAAATAGAAACTGGCTCTTCCTTGTATGGAGGTATTATAAAATGATTGAATTATCAAATACTGCTGATCAGGTATTAACTGCTGGTCAGTCCATTACCTTTGACAAAGTTCTTCTTAAGACAGGTTGCGCTGAGTGTCATAGAGCAAACACTGGATCTGTCAAAATGAGAGCTAATGGCATTTATGAAGCTTCTTTTGCTGGTAACATCTCGGGCGCTGTCGCAGGCACTCCTGTACAGCTTGCTTTCCAATTAGGAGGGGCAACGATGCCAGAGACAACTATGGTTGCTACTCCAGGAGCTGCCAATGCTTCTAATAACGTAGCTACCTCGACATTAGTCAAGAATTGTTGCGGGGACTACGATCGTATAACCGTGACTAATACTGGTACTACGGACGTAACTGTCGCTGCTAATAGTGCTTTTATTGTCCGTAGACTTGCCTAAGGAGGTGTCGTCAAAATGGAAAAGATGAAAGATCTCTGTTCTATTAAGGCAACTCTTGTAGATTCAGTCAAGGAACAGCTTTCTCATGGAATCGAGTGCGTAGATGCTCATGAAATGGGCGAAGTTGTCGATATGATCAAAGATATTTACGAAGCTGAGAACTACTGCATGCAGTCAAAATACTACAAATCGATTGTAGAGGCTATGGGCGATGGATCTTATGGTTACAACCCAAATCGATACGCCTCTAGCGGTAGATACGCTTCAGCTGGGCACGGATCTAGATATGGATATATGCCATATTTAGAAGGTGAAGACTACACTATGCAGCAGTATCTAACAGGCGACCCAACAGAGTTCGCAGACCAGATGAAGCTCCGTTATGGTTATATGGATCAAAATGAACCAAAAATGATGAATAAGCCAGTTAGCACTTATGGTGCTGCGTATGATTCTTGGTCTGATGCAAGAAAACATTACACGAAAACTGGCTCATCAGAAGACAAAGAGAGAATGGAAGAGCGTGGAAAAGAACATGTCGAGAAGGCCATTATCTCTATGCGTGATATTTGGAGCGAAGCAAGCCCTGAATTGAAGCGTGCAATGAAAACCGAACTTTCTACATTAGTAGACAACATGACTATCTAAAGAGAACTGCGATTATGGACAGATTCTCAATGAATGGATATTTATGGAGGATAAAGTTCGTAAACCCAAATGACAAAATGCTTATGGATAGGACTGGAAAAATGACATTAGCCACCACAGACCCAAACCTTGCAACTATTTTCATGTCGAGGAGCTTATATGGTGCACTCCTCATGAAAGTTCTTATCCATGAGCTAGGTCATTGTGCTCTTGTTAGTTACGGTCTGCTAGACGATATTCATAAGGTTGTAAAACCAGAATATTGGATATTAGCGGAAGAATGGGTCTGCAACTTTATAGCCGATTATGGAGCTAAGATATTTTCAATAGCTTATTCTGTATTAGGTAATGACGCATGGATGTTTATTCCTTATGAGCTTGATAAAGTAATCGCATAAGGAGGAAGATTATGGAAAGTATCGTATCAATTATCGTCACTGTGTTGTGTTCGGTTATTGCATCATCTGGGTTCTGGGCATGGATTCAGAAAAAAGATGATAAAAAATCATTGCAAAGTCAGATGCTCATTGGACTGGCCCACGACCGCATTGTGTCGTTAGGGATGGTCTACATCGAACGTGGATGGATCACTAAAGATGAATATGAGAATCTGAGAGACTATCTTTACGAACCGTACAAAGCCTTAGGGGGCAACGGCTCCGCAAAAAGAGTTATGGAGGGAGTAAATAGACTCAAGATATTTACAGTACCTCCGACAAAGGAAGGAGAAAGTAAAAATGAAGTTAACGAATAAACAGTATGATATTCTTAAATGGATTGCATTGATTGCTTTACCGGCAGTAGGTACTCTGTATTTCACGCTTGCTACTATCTGGGGGTTTCCATATGGAGATCAGGTTGTAGGAACTATTACTGCAGTTGACACTTTTCTTGGCGCTCTGCTCGGTATTAGTACAAGCCAGCATAACAAGCGTAAAGCTGCTTCGGCAAAAAAGTAGTAATGTATATATGATGTCTCTAGGCTTTCAATACGAGGGTCTAGGGACGTCAGAGTATCGCCAAGAATTCAGGGTGTGTTTCTTTTTCGCTAAATTTTCATGCGTTATAATGAAGATTAAACCATTATATTTAAGGAGGAATCAAAATGGGTAAGCTGATGTATCAAATTATAATCAAAGAGAATTATGTTAATGACTATATCTTAGGACGGATATCGGGAATACTCGATTGGTGTGCATACACTGGTGATAATGTAAAATCAACAGACGTATTGCACGTCAATGGAGAATGGATATTCAATTGCAAGATGTATTATGAGACATATCTCGAAATACGAAACTATATAAATCGATGCTATCCAAATATTAAAATCGAATACTTCGAAATTATTGGTGATCGAAGAGTAGAGGCTTAAACAAGGCCTCTTCTTTTTCGCTATATTTTCATGTGTTATAATAGGAGGTGATCAATATGTTTAAATCAAAATACAAACGTAAATATGATCAGTTAGTATCTGACATCAAAGCTGAGATATGGCTTAACGACGGGATTGTCAAGTTTTATGAAGAAAATAAAGATAAACTTGAAGAACGTGGAGAATATACACCAGCTTTAATGACAGATAAACTATGCAGACAAGAATGCGTTGCTATTTTAGAGCAAATACTGAAACGAGCTGAGGAGGTCTAATTCATGGCCTCTTCCTTTTGCCTCGCATCTAATTCTTATTGTATAATGAGAAATATACTAGACAAAAATATGGAGGTACATAAATATGAAAAAATTATTACAGGTATTCAAAGATGGAAGATGGCTAATTTGTATATTCCCAGTAGCAGTACTTATAATTGCAGTGCTTACTATGATAGGAATTATGAACCCAGCAATATCGTTTGGATGTGGCATTGTTGCATATTTGGTAGCAATTATGTTTAGTTATGATGACGAGGATGAGGACTAATTCAGGTCCTCTCTTCTTTCGCATTATATTCACATGCTATAATGAAGATTAAACATTTAGGAGGTAATTTGATATGAAGAAAGGATTAGAAAAATTATTTGCATTGGTGTCAGCTTTAAGCTTTGTATGCGCACCAACATTACTAATGTTCATTGGATTCTGGATGATCTACAATGTAGGTCTCTGGATCGGAATAACATTTAGTGCTGTTGGATATTTTGCATCAGTTTGGGAGTATTTCCAATTGCAGACATATTTCGATAAGATAAAGAAGAAAAATCAAAACACAACTAAATAGAGGTCTAGGGACGCGGGCGATTCAAAGCCCGTTCCTTTTTCGCAAGATATTCTGTTCCTATAATAGGAAGAAAGGAGGAGCTAAAAGATGAAAGAATTCTTAGCAAACATAGTAAAGGTATTTATTACATTAGCGATTTTAGGACCGGTAATTGCACTGGTAGGAATCGGTCTTGGAATAGGAGCTTTACTATTCTAACTAGGATGAGTCAGTGGAAACATTGGCTCTTTCTTTTATCTCGCAAATATTTCATTCATTATAATGAGAACTAAACATTATTATAAGGAGGTGATTAGTATGAAAAAACCATACAATTATGGAGTAAGAAAACCAAGAAAATAATGAGTAGTAATAAGGTTTATAGACTATGGAAACATGGTCTATAAGCTTTTCTAGAAAGGAGTAAAAATGACATTAAACGAAATTTTAACACACAGTAAGTTAATAGCTATGATTGATTTCTCAAATAAAGAAGCAGAGAAAATATTAACACGAGCAAAAGAATTGAACCAGAAAGCAAAAGCGTTACCGGATAAAGATTCAGTAGAAGGGTTACATATTCTTATGGAAACGGAACGCTTAACAGGTAAACTTGAGGGAATTAACCTCGTAATGGATGAGCTTGAACGCCTCGCAAAAATCTCATAGTGTATAATGAGATGAAAGGAGGAATGTAAGATGATTACATTGATAATTTTAGGAGCTATTTTATTAGGAGTGATAGTAGTTGGAATAGCACTGCTCTTAGCAGGAGGTATTTCAATACTGTTCACTTTCGGAGATGTGATAGTGGCAGGATTGATAATCTATGCTATCATCAAACATATCTGGAAAAAACATCACAAAAACTAGGAGGGGCCTACATAGGCTTCTCCTTTTATATTTTTTTAAAATTAAAGGAGGATACAAAAAATGATAGTAAAGTATGTTGAGGATTTCGTTGGATTGGACGGTCATTTCTACGAGAGTAAGGTAGCATCTGAGTGCAATTCTATTCGGTTGGTTCCGAATTGTGGAGGCATGATGTCAGCTGTATTCTTATACCGGGACAATGATCAGAGTATGATTATTCCATTCTCAGCAAGAGAACTTGATAAGAAGATGGTGTACCTGGACAACAATATCTTTGATATCCATGTTGGAACAGGCATTATTGACTTGTCTGGATTCAAGGCTGTAAAACTGTCAAAATACATTGAGCTGAATTCAGTAATGAAGACGATTGGCAAGAGCCCGTTAATCGCTGGTAAATTGCCAAAGGAAATTCCAGTCGATACGAGGGACATCTCTAAAGATATTTACCACGCAGTTGAGTTCAATGATGACAGCTTTAATCAGTTATTCAAAGCTATGAAGGAGGAAATGTAATGTTTAAGACATGTATAATCGTCCCTAGAGTAGGCCAGGTACCAGATACTATCAATCATATTTTGGATGATATTGGGTGGCATGTAGATACAATTATCTTCGAACCAGATCAAGTAAGCTTTTATGTACGCTATAAATGGTACCAATATTATAAAGTATGTGCATTCAAAAAGGCGGTGAAAAACTATGCGAAAAGAGTCAAATATTATGATCGCACCTCTATCCCTAGATATTTATTTTCACAAGAGACAAGACCATCACCAGACAAATTCCAAAAAGCGCTCGCAGAGTTTTCCTACGCAGCCGCAGTTCAAGGAGGTATTAGATGCGGAGATATCGAAGCTATAGTCAATGACGATGGCATAGTAATAGGATATAAAAGATAAGGAGGTAATTAAAATGAACGTATTAGTATGCATTATATGTGTAACTCTTGGGTATATTGTCGGTATGCATGTTGGCAAAAACGTAACGAAAATGTCTTGCCCAGGCATTATCAAAATGGCTAGGGACGAGGATAGCGAAGGGTACTACTGTGCTCTTGAGGTTAAGAGCAAAGACTCTCTTAAAGAGATGTATGACTCCGATACAGTAACGTTCGAAGTTAGGCGTATGTCAGAAACGCAAATAAAACAGGGCTTATAATGAGAACTTTATTGTTATAATATTGAAAGGAGTCAAATATGGCAAGAGAAGAAGGAACTGAAAACTTAAGAGAGGTATTAGAGCAAACTATTATTGAAGAGGACAATAAACTCTTCGATGAAAAGATTGGAGGCGAGCGAAACGCTATTGCCGACAATTTGGTTAGCTTCTACAAATTGAAATTAGAAGAAGATAAGCTCACACAGGAGCGTGATATCAAAATGAAAGAGTTTGATCATAAAGAAAGAGAACTCGACATTAGAGAACGCGAATTGGAGCAGTCTAAAACTAATTCAAAATTGGAGTTGATCAAATCCGGAGTAACGCTGGCCGCTTGGGCCGGTCTTAGCATCGGAGTGATGGTCTTTGAAGGTAATGGAGGCGCTATACTTAGTAAGGCATTTCCGGGGATCTTTCCAAAGACGAAGATCTGAGAAACAAAAAGTTAAGTTTATAGGCTATGGAAACATGGCCTTTAAGCTTTTCGCAAATAATTCTTAGTCTATAATGAGAACTTTATTGTTTTAAGTTGAAAGGAGAATTAAAATGAAAGAAAAAACTAAACAGAAACTTAACGAGGCAAAAGAGTATGTTATTGAGCACAAGAGCGATATTATCGCTTTCTGCGCTACGACTGTAATTGCTGTTGCAGCTGGTCGTGCTTGTGGTGCTATGATTGGAAAGTACATTGGCATGACAAATGCAGAAGCATACAGAAACGGATGGCAGAAAGGCATGAGTGATTTTCACGATCGTATGCTTAGAGACAACATTGAAAACGCCGAAGTCGTTAAGGCTTTAGTAGAATTTCATGACAGAAACACAAAATAATAAAGAACGAAGTTTATAGGCTATGGAAACATGGCCTTTAAGCTTTTCTAAAGGAGTTAGTTATTATGGATACATTCTTATTAGCATTCTTAACAGCGTTTATAGTACTGATGATCTCAGAAAGACGCCATCGCAAATAATTCATTTATTATAATGAAGGAGGTGATAAAATGGGCAAAGAAACTTTATTGAAGATTGGTCAGATTGGATGCACTGCATTAGCAGGATTCTTAGGAATCTGTTTGACACAGTTAAGTATCGATAAGGCAGTCGATAACAAAGTAAAGGCTTTAGAATCAACCGACAAAAAAGAGGATGAGGACTAATTCAGGTCCTCTACCTTTTCTAGAAAGGAGTCAAAATGAACACTGAACAGGTAGGATATTTTATTAAAAGAAACATGCCTACTATATTATCTATAGGTGCGGCTGTAGGTGTGGTACTATCAAATATTCTTACAAATAAAGCATCTATCCAAGCAACACTTAAAGTTGATGAGGTTGAGAAAAAGAAGCGTAGAGAGCTTACATTTATTGAAGAGGTAAAAGTTGTAGCTCCGATTTACGCTCCGTCTATTGTAGTTGGCGCTGCTACAATAGGGTGCATCTTTGGATCGAACTTCTTAAACAAGAAACAACTGGCTGCCTTAGCGGGAGCTATGAGCATTTTGCAGGCAAACTTTAAGCGGTATAGAGAAGGAGTAGTAAACGAGGTAGGTAAAGAAAAAGAAGAAGAAATCTGGAAAGACAGTAGAACTCCAGTCACAAAAACAGTATCAGAACAGGAATCAAAATTTGTAGATACGACAGGATTGACATTCTTCATTGATAGTCTGACTGACGAGGGATTTTATGCTGACAAGGCGACAGTAGAGTCAGCAATTCTAAAGCTTAACAGAAAATTGGCTTTAAGCAGACGCCAGACAGTAACATTGAATCAGTTTAGAGATGATCTCGATTTACATCCTACAAATTTTGGAAACATTGTTGGATGGTCAAAGATCGACATGGATGAAAACGACAAGACTAATGAATGGATTGATATTCAGCTTGTGCCGTTTGAAAATGGAGACGGATATTATCTGAGGTATCTTGACTTACCGCATGGGTTATTTATGGCGACTAAACAAGAAAAACGAGATGCAAAAGGCTGGTTCAAAGATATGGAATATCAGTCAAGTATGATATAGAAAGGAGAACAAAATGAGTTTATTAAACAGTTTAATTAAGGAGGCAAACAAGATTCCAGTCGTTGCCGATAAGAATGCACCAATGCTTCTTATGATTGCTGGAATCGGTGGATTAGCTGCTACAGTAGTCAGTGCGATCAAGGCTACACCGTTAGCAATTGACAAAATGGATGATGAAATCGCTAGGAGATATGAAGAAGGAGAGATCGAATACGAGGATCTGCCAATGTCCGTAAACAAATCTGACATGGCGTATAGATTCGAGGAACTCGGTCCGAAGCAGATCGTAAAGTCTTGTTGGAGGTGCTATGTCCCTACGGTGATTTTAGGGGCTTTAAGCATCTCAGCATTCATCGGATCGTACAAGATCAGCACAGCTAGACTTACAGCTATGACAGCGATGTACGAGTTTACGGCTAATGCATATGACAGATATCGTAGAAATGTAGCCAAAGTATCGCCAAAGACAGATGTCAAAGCTACCAAAGCTGCTAGGGACGAGCGGGTAAAAGAGATCCCAGAGTCAAAGTTCGATGGCATGCCAGAAGGAAAAGAGGTTTGTATCGACCTCTATACAGGCAACGTGTTCTATTCGACAAGAGAAGAAATACTGCAGGCCGTTGGAAAGATAAAGGATCGATTCCTTGGCGGTGAGATGTTTATATCTCTTAACGAATTCTATGATGAAGTAAATGCAAATCACGTAGAAGTAGGAGACGACGTAGGATGGTCACCAGACACTTATGTAGATGTTCAGTTTGACTCAACGTTGAGAAATGGAAAGCCGTGCCTGACAATCGGATATTTCGCAAATCCGAGGTTTGATTATCGTGAGTTAATGTAGACTCGCAAAAAAATCATATATTATAATGAGAGATATACCAAAAAATTTAAGGAGGACAAAAGTATGTCAGAATTACATGAGAACACAGAGGTATTGGTATCAGAGGACGTTAACGCAACGCCTGCAACTGAGGAATCTAAGGATGATGATTCATTAGGTAAACTTGGAATTGCTCTGATTGGATTAGCTTGTGTTGGAACTTACACGCTTGGAAAAGCGGCAGTTAAGGGAGGCATGATGTTAGTCGAGAAGGTAAAAGAAAAGAGAGCCGACTTGAAGAGGTTTAAAGACTCTAAAGATGCAGACTATCGTGAAGCGGAACCTGAAGAGACTGATGAGGATCAGGATGAAACTGAAAACGAAAAGTAGTACTTAACAAGATTGGAAATCTTAAGGTCTGGGATCATGGAAACATGGTCTTAGACTTTTTTCTTAGAAAGGAGCTAAAATGGAAAGATTGGAGAGCAACTCAATCGCTACTGGCGCAAAGGCAACAAAGAAGAAATCTACAAAATCTGAAGAGCGTCAGAAGATTGAAAAAGTGGTAAAGAATAGAGTAACGACTCAGAAAAAATCCCTGGGTCAGAAATTCGGAGAAACATTCTTAAGCGATGAATCCGAAGGTGTTGGATCGTATATCTTTAATGATGTTCTGATTCCAGCGTTAAAGGACACATTCGTTGATATGGTTGAAGGTGCTATCAACATGGCATTCTATGGCGATACAAGACGTAGATCACGTGGACGTAGTAGCTTCAGTCGTGGTAGCGTAGAGCGAGTATCGTACGATGACAGGTTTGATGACCGTAGACGTAGATCGGCTCCTCGAGGACGGGCTAGATACGATATGGACAACATCCGATTTAAGACTCGAGCAGATGCAGATTTAACTCTTGATACCTTAACTGAGTATCTTGACAAGTATGATTCTGTATCAGTCGGAGATGTATACGAGTCACTTGGTATTCCGACACAGGCAAATGACTTCCATTATGGTTGGTATGAACTTGGTGGATCTCATATTAGAAAGTCTAGAGACGGCGGATATGTATTAGAGATGCCGAGATTGGAGGAACTTGACTAATGAGCAAAATCATTGAGTTTGGAAGCAGGACTATTTATGATTGTGAAAATTGCGGTTGTAGATTCTCGGATAGAGAAAACATCAAAGAAGATAAGCTTTATTCTAAAGGCGAATTAAAAGCAGTTATATCTTATATCGAATGCCCGCATTGTGGTAAGAGATATTATGGAATAGCAACAAGATAGGAGGACAAAAATGATTAAAATTATTGAACCAGGAACTAAAACCGTGGCCGAATGCAATAGCTGCGGTTGTAAGTTCTCTTATGAGAAAGAAGATATTCAGAGTCGTCCACACAAGACACCTGATGGATGTGCGCCAAGTATTACAAAACTTCCAAAATTATTGGAGTATTATGTATTGTGCCCACAGTGTGGAAAGGATCTTACGGTTATTTCAATTAAAATGCAGAGAGCATAAGGAGGTATAGAAATGGGAAACAAAGTAAATCATCCAGATCATTATCAGAATATTGCTGGCGTTGAGGCTATTGATATTCTGAATGATGTGGTTAAGGACCTGCCAGGCAAGCAGGCCGCAATGTTATGGAACGCTATGAAGTATCTGTTCAGATTCCAGAAGAAAAACGGTGTTGAGGATCTAAAGAAAGCTCGGAATTATCTGGACTATCTGATTGCAGATATGGATGCAACATGCGATGCGGCAGAGAAACTGTGGGATACATGGTATTCAAATGAGTACGGACGTATATGGATATTCGCAGGAACGAATCCTAAAGGAATGCCAATGAAGTTAATCTTCGAGACTAAGGACGCTGCAGAAGAATTCGAGAGCGTATTTTACAATATGATCAGTGAAGGATACGACGAATTCTCAATCGCAGATGCATGCTTAGAGATGAAGTTCAAGTTCACAAAAGGAAACAAATGGAACAATTGGGATGAGCTTGTACCATGGGAAAAAGTTCATGACAGATTCGCTATCAAGGAAGCGGATGGTAAATATGAATTGATATTTGTCTATAAGGAACATAAAGCCGAAGAAACAAAACCAAAAGACATGTGTGTTGTATTCGAAACGAAAGATTTTGGTAAAATAAAAGTATACTATTCTGCAAAGATGTGTCCTGGGGCATGTACATTGATTCGATTCGAAAGCCAATTAGCTAGAGATCTGTTTGTCGGAAATTTCTTTAATGCACTTAATAAAGAAGAGATTAAAGCGTTTTCAATTATATATGTTATGCTTAAAGCATATCCTAACTTCAAAGGTGTAGTCGGTGAATTCACAAGAACCATTGCATGGAAAAAATGTTTCAAGAACTTTGTATTTTCTAAGGATGGGGATGAATATGGTTTAATTTTCGTTTATAAGGACAACAATGCCATTGATTATGTGGATCGTTTAAATGGCGAAGAATGGTATGCTTATTTCTAACAGAAGGAGGAATTCAAAATGGGAACTAAAAATTCGGCAACTGTAAAAGCCGATAAAGCAAAAGTTGATAAGGCGATTATCATCGTTTCAGGAACAAAAGAAGAACCGTATTTCGAGATTCTTTACCATATACTTGGTGAAGATGATGACAGAATCGGTTTTGGATCATATTGTTTAACCAATGTATTCAATTGGAAAGATCAGTATTTAGATATTGTAAGTGATAAGGGGGAAAAATAAATGAAAGTATTAAACGCAGCAGTAACAAGTTTATCAACAGTAGTAGGTCATACCAAAACCTGGACAAAAATGAACTCTCCGGAGATCATGTTATTTGCAGGTATTGGAGCAGGTATTGGAGCTCTGATCATGACACAGCGAGCTACTCTTAAAGTAGAAACAGTAAAGAGTAAGGAGGGAGCAACAAAACAGAAGATTGCAGAAAAAGCAGCAATGTATGAAGAAGATCCGGAATCTCTCGATAGACCTTATACGAGAGATGATGCAGCAAACGATATGGTTCTCTTAAAGAGTAAGACAACACTGGAGTACATTAAGCTCTATGCAGGACCTGTAATTCTTGAAGCAGTATCTATCGGTCTTATTCTTGGATCTCATCACATTATGAAACAGCGTCAGGCAGCATTAGCAGCATCTTGTGCAGCAATTGCAAAGGCTTACCAGACATACCGTCAAAATGTAATCAACAAGTACGGCGAAGAAGTCGACCAGGAGATGCTGTATGGTTCTGAAAAGAAAACAGTTAAGAAGACTGAGACAGATCCAGAGACAGGTGAGAAAAAGAAGGTAACTGAGGAGCAGGAGATTATCAGAAACTTCGGTGGTTCACCGTACGCAAGACTATTCAACAGAGAGAACTCTACTGAGTGGTTCAATGACAACCCTCAAAATGAATTCATGCTTGCACAGCGCGAGAAGGAAGCAGATACCAGATTAAAATGTGAAGGCATCCTGACACTGAATGATGTATACCGTATGATCGGTCTGAAGCCTACTGACATTGGTCTGACACACGGCTGGAGATACAGAAGCCAGAAAGATCCAGATTATGGCAAGTTCGACAACAACGTAACGTTCCTGACCAAATGGGTCATGGTACCGAATGAAGAAACTGGCGAAGAAGAGAGAACACTGTTAATCGACTTCAACTGCGATGGCTGCATTTACGGTGAAGTATCCCAGAGATGAATCGATGAACAAATAATGCTTAGAGACGGTGTATTAGATTACCCTTGGCAGCAGTGGTGCTACTAAGGGCGGTCTAGGACCGTAGGAAGGAGTCAAAATGAGTACTACAAATTACAATAGCCATTATACATGCTATATAGCAGCCGCTTCAATCGCTGTAGCGACAGAATATAACAAAAACCCAGATGCAGACTTCATTGCTATTGAACATGAACGTATGGATGCCATTGTGGAGTATTTCAAGGATCACGCGTTTTACAAGTACAATACCGATTTAACTATGGATGGCCAGCTTAAGTTCAAGGGTAAGCCAGTTATAGAATATATTGGACAGCCTATAGGAAGCAATAAAAGTGACATAGGATCTATGACAGCCGAGGAAATGAAAAGGATGCTTAACAAAGTTTATGGTGCTACGAAGTATAACCAGGGAGGTTACAGTGTATAGATGTGATGGATGCGGTGAGGTATGTGAGGAAAACGAACTTACAGAGTTAGAGTTCTTTCAAGGCGTACCAACGCAAAACTTATGCAGTAAATGTCTGGCAAATATATTTGTAAAGAAGGAGAAAAAGAAATGAAGAACGCAATATACTTAGACAGTGACTTTGTACGGGAGAAGATGGATTCCGTTAACGTGTTGCTCAGACGATTTGAGACGCTTATCAATAGCACTGATGGTGTCCTCACAGGTCAAATGATATGGAGAAATATCTTACACGCTTTAGACATTAACACTAAACAGGAGATCATTGATGCTTTTGGTCTTTTCAGTTTAGATGACAAAATATATGATATCAAGTCGGTTGTATTGTACAAAGATGCTAAGACATATGACACATACTTACTGTTCAATATACGTAATGCCAATGAAGAAAATATCGACAATAGTAAAGCTGCTGAGGCATTTGCAAAAGTCTACGCAAGGCTTAATGAACTTCAGGAGAAGACAGATGTCAAAATAGCTGCTAAAATTACAACCGACGGTATAGAAATTGAAGCTTCTAAGGACAACCTTGTATACCGGATCATTATTCAGAAGTTTACACTCGACGAAGCTGTAGATATAACGATTCCAATTGAGAACGCACTGGATGATGTTATGAGAAAAATGATTGATTAAAGGGAGGCCAAAATGAAAGAAGTTTATTTGAAATGTGACATGATTCCATATGAAAGGAGATCTGTCAATGCGCTGATCGATAGACTTTACACGATTACTCAAAGTAATTATGGAGCCTTATCAGGCAATGTTATATGGTTCGAACTTTTAGATCGTTTAGGAGTGGAATCAGAAAAAGAAATCCTGGACGCTTTTGGCATTAACGATTTAAAGTCTAAGATCTATAATATTACTAATATTGGTTTATGCCAAGATATCGAAAGTATGTGCGCATACCTGATGTTCAAAATAGATGATTCAGTGAAATGCGGGACTGAGTGTGTAGCTAAAGATATATCAGATATCTATGCATACATCAATAAAATTGAGACAAACTCTCAGCTGAAAGCAAACATCGAGGTTACAACTGACGGTGCAAGTGTTAGCTTCCCTAAAGACGATCCAGTAGAGCATGATATTGTGAACAATGTCTTTGACTCAGTAAGGGCGGTTTATAAAGGGCTCAACAATATTAAGTCTGAAACCGGTGTCAAAACAGGTGTAGTCATAACAGGATTAGGAATTCATTTCGATTCTGTAAAAGATAAATTAGGATTCAGCATCTCTGTAGAGAAGAAAGAACTCGACAATGCGGCAGATATGCGTATGCCTATTAAGAACACAATTGATATTGCTATAAAGAAAGTAACAGAATAGGGGGTCCTTCTATGTGTGACAAAAGAAAAATGAGTAACTGGACGGTAACGGAACGCGATCTGGCAATCTTCAAGCGTTGGCAGAGTGGAGACAGCGTTCGCATGATAGCGATGGACGAATATGTCTCTACACAGCGAATATATGAGATAATTACTAAGGTACGGCTATTCCGTGGTGAAGAAGTCTATAAAGATCCATATGATCTCAGATATCTGCAATCAATTACGCCTAGAACTAGAAAGTTCTTAGTTAAAAGAGGCGCTAAAGATCTCAACGAGTTAAAAGAGTGGATTAAGTATAACAGGCTCACAACTATACCTGGTATCGGTGATACGATTGAAAAGAAGATACTTATTCAGTTAAATGACTTTCTGCGCCAGAGACGTGAAGAAGAGCAGAATAAAAATGGAGGAATTTAAAATGAAGAAAATTAATAAAGGGTTATACTTATTACTTGCAGTCATTGTATGTTTGACTATAGTTCAACCGGTAAATGCAAAAACTAAATACACCAAGGCCGAAAAGAATTTAGCTTACACATTAGCTGTCTTCCAGGATAGTGAACTGTTAAACCCAGATTCATTTAAAATAAAGAAAATTAGTAAGGTTAAATATGTGCTAAATAAGGATAATTTTGAAGTGTATGCGGCATGCGGTATTCTTGATAGCTATAGGACGATCACTTGGAAGGTGGATTATACAGCGTCCAATGCTTATGGCGGAAACGTTAGGGAAAGTGTATATGTTACTTCTACATGGAATTATTGCAGTGAATACGATATTGATTTTGAAGATTATACTGACAAAACTAGCTATGCTAAAAGCAGCAAGAGTAAGTCATTTGTTAAGAAAATCCAGAAGCTTACGTCAAAATACTATAAGGAATTTTAAGGGGGGCTAGGTATGAAGATATTAGCTACGATTAAAGAACTGTCTCAGAATTACAGAGTACCGATCAAACTTTTGGTAGAGCCTGACGGTATTATAAAAATTTATGTAGATCACGAGCAGATTAACTTTATTACAGTCTATGAGAATACAACAGAAAATTTCGTTTGCTTCTGCTTGAGAAAATGCGTAGAAATATATTTCAGGAGGTAATTAAAATGGAAGGATATTGTATGTGTGATGTGTGTGGTAGTATATACCACAATGTGATGATGAAAAAACTGTGTACTCCAGAAGGCGAATGCATTACTGATGTTCCAGAAATGATAGATATTTGTCCAGATTGCTTTGAGAAATTCTGCAACTGGATTAAAATAGTTAAGGAGGAAACGAAATGATTGGATTTTGTAAATGTGATATTTGTGGAAAAGTGTATCACCAAGATGAGAACAAGAACTATGATGGAATCATGATTTGGTATACTGATCAAGAGACTGGCACTACTATGCATGGAAACCGAAAGTATGATATTATTGAACCGAATGGAGAAACAATGAAAGGATCTCCAGAGATGATGGATGTATGTCCTGCCTGCTTTGGACGGTTCTGCAACTGGATTAAAATGTCTAGGGATGAAAACTTCCCGATGAACAAACCCGAATAACTCGCAGAAAAATCAATTATTATAATGAGAAGAGATGCGTAATAGCACAATAGCAGTGCGCTGGTATCCCCATACCAGAGATGTGGGTTCATATCCCATTTGCATCTCCTTTCATTTTTCGAAAAATAGGAGGAATTGAAATGAAGAGAATTATCGATTGGTTCAGAAAACCGGCAATCATGAAGAAACTTTATCTCACAGGCGGAGATTGGGATGGAGACTTAGTAGTTTACAAGCATCACAGGTATTATGTGAACATCCAGACAGGGGTGGTGATGAGAATTGAATAGTATACCAATATACGTATTTATATTCTTTAGAGCTTTAAGCTTATGTCTTTTAGGCGCTGCTATAGTGGCTGGGGTAGTGCATACCATAAAGCACATTCGCAAGTTTCATGATATAGATGCTATCTCATATCTTATAATTGTATTTTTCGCTGTGGCTATGATTTTATCGTGGACAGTAAAATTGAGCTAGGAGGATTATTATGCAGGAATTTGAACATACATCAAGGGACGATTATGCATATACTGAGCAAGAGTTGTCATGCCCTTATTTCGATGAATGCTATATTCAGGTAAGGAATCAGGGAGCATGCAGGTATATGTGCAAAGACAACCCAGCAAATGAGTATAAAAGGAGATTTATCTTAGGGATAGATCTTAGTGAAAGAGAGGTAAGAAAAGATGATTAGTGCAAAAGAAGCTAATATTATAAGTTTAGTAAATGACTGTTTTGGAGACTATCTTGATTCTATCGAGAAAGATATCATAAAAGCAGCAAAAACTGGCGAATGCCATATCTCAATCGAATTGATTTCTTTTGGGTTAGATATTGCTGCTGATAATGGGAATAAAATCACAAATGCTATTGCAAATTACTTAAGAAGTTTGGGGTATAATGTATTTATCGATGACAGTGATTATTATGCCTCATTACTAATAGATTGGTCTGTTACAGAAGATCAAAATAACTAATAAGGAGTATTAAAATGACGGCAAAAGAATGTTTAATAAAATTTAAGGAAGCTTATTGCGAGAAAAATTCAAAAAGTAGCAAAGAACCAGAATTCAGATGTGATGAGTGTTTGTTTAGACAAGATAATGAATGCTTAATTAATTCTTTTATAAGCAGACAGTATAATAAGGAGGATTAAAAATGAGTGGAAAAGTAGTATTAAGTTTTGTATTAGGAGCAGCTGTCGGTGCTACAGGCATGTATTTTGGCATGAAACAGGCCTGTGAAAAGTACATCGACAAGGAAATTGAGCAGTTTAAGTGCGATTATGAGGATGCTCATCAGGAAAAAGAAGAAAAAAAGAGCAAAGAAGTTAAGGAAATGAATGAAAATCTGGAAAAAGATGCTGAAAAAGCACTGAAAAAGTATGCTTCAGCTACCCAGAAGAGTATTTCTAGCGTAGATACAGGTAAAGATGAGGCTAATGCTAAGCTCGAAAGAGTAAATTATGCAAAAATCAGGACACCAGACATCGATAAAATTGACGAGATTGACGTTGAGAAGAACGTAGACTGTGCAATCGGGCCCGTAATCATCGATCCTAGTGAGTATATGGAAGATGATGGCCTTAAGAGAGTTGTATGGAATTACTTGCCTAAGGAGCATGCAGTATATTCTGAGAACGGTGATGAAGAAATTGTAGACGGTATTAAGCTGCTTGGTGAGGAAAACTTAGAATCATTCGGCGAGTTTGAGGTTGATACACTGTACGTAAAGAACGCTCGTGAAGGCATCAAAATTGATTGTGTCCAGTACGAGGACGTAACTTACGAAGAGTTCTTAGAGGAGGTCACGTTATGATAGTATTCTATTATCCAGACACATTACACAGTGCCAACAGGTATAAAGAAGCTAAAAAAGAGGCCGAAAAACGGTCTAGAAAGGAAAAAAATGACAAAAATCGACAAAAATAGGGTCAAAATGGACTATTTCGAGTGGCTTTTAAGCAAAATCGCCGTTGATCCAGCGAAAAATGAGCACATTCAGGGGTTCAAATGGCTGTTCTCAACAGACTTCGAATGGTCACATAAACTTGACGCTAACCGGGCTGCGGACGGTGTAGATCTCCGTTCTACGTTCGCTTATGAGTGTGGCTATAGATACCCTGAATTAAGAAATGCATTACTTGATAAGCAGTGCTCCTGGCTTGAAATGATGGTTGGGTTAGCCATGCGATGCGAAGATTCCATTATGGGAAATGACGAATTTGGAGACCGTACATCTCACTGGTTTAATGTAATGATTGACTCACTTGGTCTTTATCTGGACTGCTCAGAAGACGATGAAGCTATCCTCAAAAGATGCGCTGCACGTAAGTATGAGCAGGATGGAGAAGGCGGCTTATGGTGGGTCAAAGGAACTAAAAAGAACTTGAGACGCATGCAGATTTGGGACCAGATGTGTGAGTATCTCAATACGAATTATAAGGAGGAAATTCATTTATGACATTTAAAAGAAGTATTAACAATCGTATGACATATAAGGAGCTTGAAAAAGTTAAAGTAGAAAGATGCGTAGAAGGCATGTTCAGCCGTGACGAATCTCATAGTGCAGTACTGAATGCCGCTAGATACTTAGAGAAGAATGGACCTTCTGGTGTATTCTCCGATTCCGCTATTGATGTTGTTGACGCTATTGCTTTTGCATTCGCTTCAGGAGAATTAGACTGGGTTAAAGATTTAGGGAGGGAAGAAGACAATGACGAAGGAAGAGTTTAAGGGATTCAGTTCGGCTGCCCAACATGATATGGTTTTAGAGGCCTTGGTACGTGTTACGAAGAACATTGAGACAATAGAGAAAGAATCGGGGAAGCCGTTTGTGGGTACTACCAAACAGCGTAGGAATGATATCAAGCTGCTCACTATTCTGGCGGAAGCATTCGGTAAGAATGAGCTGGTGTGGAAGCATTCTGAGTCGACTAGAGACGAGGTTAAGATGATGCCTAGGGACGAGGTCTTATCGTGCTTTGCCTTGTATACTGGCATTGGGCAGAACGTATATATTGAAAAGTCTAAGCCCGCACCTTGGGACACGGCACCTATGATAGATGCAACCAATGATAATCGTAAAGGGTCTAGGAATACATTTAGTGAAATGACGAATGCCAAAGAAAAGATTGAGAGTGCTCAGCAGAGTTCCGGGAATTTTATGAGCTGTAAATCTAGTAGAGATACTACGTCGTATCCTGACGAGTTGGTTAAAAGAAGTTAATAGGCGAAAATATTAAAGAAAGTTGAGGTAAATATTATGGCAAAGAAATTTATTCCTAATATGGATAAATCTGAGATGTTTATATGCCAATATAATCCGTCCGATGGTGCTAGTCCTAGCTACTTTACTGTTGCTAAAGAAAAAATTGAGAATGGTAAAAGTGCTGGATTGCGAGCCGTAGCATGTTGGAAAGGCGATCAGGCTGATAAAATGCATGACATCATCGTAAATAACAAGATGATTTAGATAAAAATAATAAAGAAAGTTGAGGTAGTAATTATGGGAAATACAGGAAAAAATGAGGATTATGTTGGCAAGCTTGTGCCAAATTCCGAGTGTGGAAAACTGCTTATTTTGCAGTATAATCCGTCTGATGGGAAGCATGAAAGCTGGTTATCGGTCGCTGGAGAAAGTGAAAAAAATGGCCAGAAAGGGAAATTACAACTGATTTCGGTAGTAAAAGGGGACGATGCAGACTATATTTACAGCGTTTTGACAGGAAAAAGCGCAAAATAAAAATGGCCAGCAAGTTGCAAAAATTGATGAAAAAGTGGCTTTTTAGTGCTATTTTACCCTATTATTGGCCAAAAGCCCATTTTTTTATATAGTTTAAAAACTTTTTAGGAAAGTATGAAAATATATAAAAGTTTTTGAGAGCACATTTTTGTGTCCAAACGGTCAGGAAAGGAAAAAGTATGAATTTTGTAACAATTAAGAGTTCATATGTCAAGTCTAGGGATGCCACGGTCATTCACCCAACGTTTGCTGTTTCTAAGAAAGTTGATAACCTGTTATGTAAAGGTAAGGCGTTCTATGCTCTCTGGGATGAGAAGAATAACAGATGGTCTACTGATGAATACGATGTTGTTGATTATGTAGATCGTTTGATCGATGAAGCATATGAAACAGTTAGCAAGACTACAACCAGCAAAATCGAAAAAGACTACTTAAGGGACTTCGACAATGGACGCTGGGAAAAGTACAAGAAGTATTGCCAGCTTAGTCCGTCGTCTTCAATACAGTTAGATTCTGATATTACATTCCTAAACCAGAAGACAACCAAAGAGGACTATCGTTCCAAGACCTTACCATACGACATCAAAGCAGGCAAGACACCGGGCTATGACAAAATCATCTCAACTCTGTATGATGCAGAAGAACGACGAAAGATCGAGTGGGCCATTGGATCAGTTATATCTGGTGACTCTAAAAAGATTCAGAAGTTCTTAGTCTTCTATGGTGAAGCTGGAACAGGTAAGTCGACAATCCTTAACATCATCCAAAAGCTGTTCGAAGGATATTGCGGAACATTCAACGCTAAAGACTTATCTACTCCGTCAAAATCATTCGCGACTGCCGCATTCAAAGATAACCCTCTGGTAATGATTCAACATGACGGTGACTTAAGTAGAATTGAAGATAACACCCTTCTCAACTCTATAATCGCACACGAGGAAATCGGCATTTCTGAAAAGTATAAAGCTGAGTATCCAATGCGAGTTAACAGTATGCTATTCATGGGTACAAACCGACCAGTCAAAATCACTGATGCAAAGTCAGGTATTATAAGACGACTGATTGATGTTAAGCCAACTGGCGAATTACTCGAGCCAGATACTTACCAGGAATGCATGAGTCAGATTCCATATGAGCTTGGAGCTATAGCTAATCATTGTCTCAAAGTATACCAGAAATACGGAAAGCATTACTACGATGGATATAAGCCATTGGATATGATGTTCAAAACGGACGTCTTCTTCAACTTCGTAGAAAGCTGTTATCCGTTCTTTGAGAAAGATGATGGAACAACATTAAAAGCAGCATATAGTCTGTATAAAGAGTATTGCGACAACACTGGGCTCCCAAACAAAATGCCAATGTACAAATTCAGGGAAGACTTGAAAGATTACTTCGATGAGTTTCTCGACAGAATTACTTTGGAAGATGGAACAAGAGCTAGAAGCTATTACAAAGGCTTCAAGAAAGATAAGTTCGTAGACAAAGAGCTTAAGCCAGACGAGGCCAAAGAATCATGGCTCAAAATGGATAGCACTAAATCTATCTTAGATGAAGTGTGTAAAGATTACCCAGCACAATATGCACGCGGCGATGCGCCATCAAAAGCGTGGGATCGAGTTGGTACAACATTGAAGGATCTGGATACTACTAAACTTCACTATGTTAGAGTTCCAGAGAATTTAATAGTCATTGACTTTGATCTGAAAGATGCTGAAGGGAATAAGTCTAAGGAAATGAACTTAGACGCGGCATCTCAATGGCCGCCAACATATGCTGAGTTATCAAAGAGTGGCGCAGGTGTGCATCTGCATTACTATTATACTGGTGACCCTAAACAACTTGACAATGTATATAGCGACAATATAGAGATCAAGGTTTATAGTGGTAAAGGAGCATTGCGAAGAGTTGTAACAGCATGTAACTCAACTCCAATTGCTACTATATCTTCAGGGTTACCGTTAAAGAAAAGGAGTGAAAATATGGTAGACTTTAAAGTAGTTGCCAGCGAAAAGATGATTCGAGCATTGATCAAAAAGAATCTTCGGAAAGAGAGTCATCCTGGTACAAAACCAAGTGTAGACTTTATTAAAAAGATTCTTGACGATGCATATGAGTCAGGCGAGCACTACGACGTAACAGACATGCGCAATGATATTGTAGCATTCGCAGCATCAAGTACAAACCATGCAGACTATTGTCTAGAGCAGGTTGGAAAGATTCATTACTGTTCTGATGATGTTGCAGGAGTTGACAATCCAAAAGATGACAGGATTGTATTCTATGATATTGAGGTGTTTCCAAACCTGTTATTGGTTAACTGGAAATACAGAGGAGAACCTGGACCTTGTAAGAGGATGATCAATCCATCACCGACAGAAGTTGAAGAGTTCCTCAAAATGAAACTTGTTGGATTCAACTGTCGAAGATATGATAACCACATTCTGTATGCTCGAATGATGGGATATTCATTGGAAGCTTTATTCCAGCTCTCACAAGACATTATTAACAAGAGTCCAAATGCTTTCTTCGGATCGGCATACAACTTAAGCTATACAGATGTTTATGACTTCTGTGCTAAGAAGCAGAGTCTGAAGAAGTGGGAAATCGAGTTAGGTATTCATCATCAGGAATGGGCATTGCCTTGGGATCAGCCAGTACCAGAAGAACTGTGGCCTAAGGTTGCTGAGTATTGTGACAATGATGTCATTGCAACAGAAGCTACATTTGAAGCTAACATTGAAGACTTTGAAGCAAGATGTGTCTTAGCTGAAATTGCTGGCGGATGTCCAAACGATACAAACAACATGTTGTCTGGTAAACTGATCTTTGGAAAAGACAAGAATCCACAGCGAGAGTTTGTATATACTGATCTGTCTACAGGAATCTCTGTTGATATGGATGGTAATGAAACCTACAATGAATTCAATAAATTTGAAGGCTATGTCTTCGATCACGGAGTATCAACATATCGTGATATCAAACTTAATGAGGGTGGATTAGTAATTGCTGATCCTGGAATGTATCGCAATGTCAAAACATTTGATGTAGCATCTATGCATCCACATTCTGTAATCGCGCTTAATCTGTTTGGTAAGAAGTATACCGCGAGATTTAAAGATCTTGTTGATGCTCGCATTGCTATTAAGCATCGCGACGTTGAAGCATTAAAGACTCTGTTCGGCGGAGCATTTGCTCGGTTTGCTAATCTTGCTAAGGAAGAACTCGACAAACTTGCTAAGGCTCTGAAGATTGTAATTAACTCTGTATATGGACTGACATCAGCTCACTTCAGTAATCTATTCAAGGATGAAAGAAACATCGATAACATCGTTGCTAAACGTGGGGCACTCTTCATGGCAACACTCAAAGGTGAAGTTGAGAAACTTGGAGCACACGTCGTTCATATCAAGACTGATTCAATCAAAATCGATAATCCGACACCTGAAGTTGAGCAGTTCATCTATGACTTCGGAAAGAAATATGGATATACATTCGAGATCGAAGCTGAGTATGAGAAGATATGCTTGGTAAACAATGCAGTTTATATTGCATATGAAAAAGGCGAAGGATGGACAGCAACTGGAACTCAGTTCGCAGTACCATATGTATTCAAGAAACTCTTCACTCATGAAAAGATTGAATTCAAGGACTTATGTCAGACAATCGCCGTCAGCAATGGTGGAGAGCTTGACCTCGACTTTAACGAGAAGCTGGCAGAAGATGAACATGACTATAAGTTCGTTGGTAAAGTTGGCCAGTTCTGCCCAATCAAAGAAGGCTGTGGTGGAGCTCAGTTATTCAGAGTAAAAGACGATAAGTACTTTGCACCATCTGGAACAAAGGGGTACCGTTGGCTCGAATCTGAAGATGTAATAACAAACAATATTCAGGATAAGATTGACATGTCTTATTATGAGGAACTTGCTAATAAAGCAATAGAAACTATATCAGAGTTTGGTGACTTTGAGAAATTTGCAATTGATGAACATACCGATATGGCAGCATAGAAAGGAAGGTCTATTATGGCAAACGTAAACAATATTAACATTGAAGGCGCAATGATTATTTGGAAGAACTTTTCAGGAGAAAGAGATAAATTCAATCCTGGTAAAAGAGGATTCAGTGTTGTAATTGATGATACAGTAATGGCTGATGAACTGAGACAGGAAGGATGGAATGTAAAAGATCGTCCTCTTCAAGAAGGAGCAGATGACTCTGAACAGGAATGGACTCTTCCTGTAAAACTCAATATGAACCGTTATACACAGGTATGGCTTATTGTCGGTAATCACAAGACGCTCCTGGATGAAGACACAGTATCCCAGCTTGATGTTGTTGACATTGTAAACTGTGATATTTCAATTCGTCCTTACGAATGGGAGATGAATGGTCGTACTGGAATCACCGCATATGTTGATTCGATGTATGTAACAATTCGTGAAAACAAGTTCGCCGAGAAATACGCTGACTTAGATTAATATGGAATTAAAGTTGAAGCCGCACCAAAAGAGTGCGATAAGGAAAATGCATAACGGCTGTATACTTTGTGGCGGTACAGGGTCTGGTAAATCTATTACCGGACTCGCGTACTACTTCATCCGAAATGGTGGAGAGCTAGAGCCAATGACAAAGATGAAAAATCCAAAAGATCTCTACATCATAACAACTGCTAAGAAAAGAGATAGCGGCGAATGGCTTGGAGACATGAGTTGGTTTCATTTAACACCAGACGATAATTCTAAGATCTATGATCATAAAATAGTCATAGACTCATGGAACAATATTAAGAAATATGCTGACGTTAAAAACAGCTTCTTTATTTTTGACGAACAGCGAGTAGTTGGTTATGGCGCTTGGACTAAGTCATTCCTAAAGATTGCAAAGGCCAATGACTGGATATTATTATCTGCAACGCCTGGTGATAACTATATGGACTACATGCCAGTCTTCATTGCAAATGGTTTCTACAAAAATAAAAGTGAGTTCACTGCAGAACATTGTGTGTATTCTAGATTTAGTAAGTTCCCTCAAATCGAAAGATTCATTGGAACTGAAAGACTGAATAGATTAAGAAGAAGAGTTTTAGTAGACATGCCATACCAGAATCCAGCGGTTCAACATCATGAAGACGTTTGGTGTTCGTTCAATAAGGAAGCTTATAAGGACCTTATGAAAAATCGTTTCGATTATGAAAAAGGTGAACCAATAGAAAACGTTAGCGAGTTGTGCTATAAGCTAAGAAAGATCTGCTACGCTGATGAAAGCAGAGCCGAAGCATTACGAAATATTTTCGAAGAACATAACAAGCTGATAGTTTTCTACAATTTCGATTACGAGTTGGAGATAATCAAAAATATAGACTTTGGAGAAGATGTTATAATTGCTGAGTTAAATGGACATCGGCATGATCCGGAACCGTTCGGCAATTTAAAATGGCTTTACTTGGTTCAGTACAACGCTGGGTCGGAAGCATGGAATTGTATAAAAACAGACACGATGGTTTTCTATTCACAAAACTATTCGTATAAAATGATGAAACAGGCAAGTGGAAGAATCGACAGACTTACTACACCATACAAAGAACTTAAGTACTTTCACTTAAAATGTAGAAGTCCAATTGAGCTTAGAATTACAAGAGCTCTAGCTCAGAAAAAGAACTTCAACGAGTCTGCTTTCATAAAATAGGCCTCGCGAAAAAAACATGGATTATTATAGGGGAGGAGAGCAGAATCTGCCTCTTTCTCTTTTTGTTTGTCTTTTCGTGGGGTTCATTTATGTATTAAAGTTCTTACGTCTGTTTACTACAATCTGCCATTACGTTTACCTCCGGCCTCACGAAAGGATAACAATGAAGAAAGAAAACAAAATTCAATCCGATATAATTTCGGAGTTAAAAGAGTTATTCCCAGATTCTATTATTTTAAAGAACGACCCTAATTACAAACAGGGCATTCCGGATTTAGTTTTATTGGACAGAGAAGGTTGGGCATTACTCGAAGTTAAAAGAGACGCTAATGCTAGTCACAGACCTAATCAGGGCTATTATGTAAACAAGGCAAATGAACTCGGTCAATACGGAAGTTTCATTTACCCTCAAAATAAGACGGAGGTTTATAATGGAATTCAGGAAACATTTACAAGTAAAAGAAGGAGATCACGCATATCTCGGAGCTAGTAAGTATCACTGGATAAACTATGATGCTGCAAAGCTTGAGAGTACGTATCGGCGATTCTTAAAAGCACAGCAAGGAACAGAGTTGCATGAGTTTGCAGCAAAATGTATCAAGCTTCGACAGAAGTTGCCGAGAACACCATTAACACTCAACATGCATGTAAACGATGCAATTGGGTACAGAATGACACCAGAGCAGGTGTTATACTATTCTGAGAATTGTTTTGGAACAGCAGATGCTATTAAGTTTTCAAAAGATTTTCTTAGAATTCACGATTTGAAAACAGGCGACATTCCTGCACACATGCAGCAGTTGGAAATTTATACTGCACTGTTTTGTTTGGAGTATGGAATCAAGCCTGGAGATATTGGAATCGAACTGAGGATCTATCAAAATAATGAGATTCTCAAAGAGGTTCCTACACCGGAAATGATATTGCCAATTATGGATAAGATCAAGTCGTTTGACAAGATCATTGTGACTGTTAAGAAAGAGGAGGGCATTGTATGAGCCACTTAGCACATTATGGCACTAAACGCCATTCCGGTCGTTATCCTTGGGGTTCTGGGGATAATCCATACCAGCATAATGCAGAATTCTTAAGGACTGTCCAAGAGATGAAAGCTCGAGGAAAAAGTGAAAAAGAGATTGCTGCATTCATGGGTATGAAAACGACTGAGTTTCGAAATAAGCAGTCAATTTATGTTAATGCTGAGAAAGTAGATCGAATCAATAGAGCTATGAAGTTGAAAGAGCATGGCTATTCCAATGTCAAAATAGCTGAAATGATGTTTGACTCTGCAACAAAAGAGTCGACAGTTCGATCGTTATTGAACCAGGGCGAAAAGCTTAAGAAAGATGCATGTATCAATGCAGCAGAGACTTTAGCCAAGAGAGTCGGCACTAAGAACTTTGTCGATGTTGGTACTGGAGTCGAAAGAGAAATGGGAATTACCAAAACAAGATTGGATGTATCTCTTCAGATCTTAAAAGAAGCTGGTTATGAAGTACATTCAGTCAGAGTTCCACAGATCAATCAGAAAGGCCAGTACACGACCACAAAAGTTCTTTGCCCTCCAGGAACTGAATGGAAAGATGTTCAGCAGCACACTGACAAGATTCAGCCAGTAAATGAGTATTCTCATGATGGTGGAACAACATTCTGGGCACCAGAGTATCCATCAAGTATCTCGTCAAGCCGAGTAGCTGTAAGATATGGTGACAAAGGCGGATTAGAGAAAGATGGTGTTATTGAGCTTCGAAGAGGAGTTGCAGATCTGGATCTTGGAGACTCACATTATGCACAGGTGCGAATCGCTGTTGATGGCACTCATTATCTGAAAGGTATGGCAATCTATTCAGATGACATGCCAAAAGGCGTTGATGTTATATTCAATACCAACAAGACAAGTGATGTACCAAAGATGGATGTCTTCAAGAAGATGAAAGATGATCCGGACAACCCATTTGGAGCAACAATTAAGGCAAACGGTCAGTACCATTACAAAGATAAAGATGGAAATGAAAAGCTCGGAGCTATCAATAAGCTGAAAGAGGAAGGCGATTGGGATCACTATTCTAAGAACCTTGCTTCTCAGTTCCTGTCAAAGCAGCAGCTTCCATTGATCAAGAAGCAGCTTAAGCAATCGATTGACAATCGTCAGGATGAGCTTGATAAGATCCTCAAAATGACAAACCCAGTTGTTAAACGGAAGTTGTTAGCAGACTTTGCTGAAGGTTGCGACAGCCAGGCAGTGGATCTTAAAGCAGCAGCACTTCCAAGACAAAGCTCTAAGGTAATATTACCTGTTTCTTCTATGAAAGATAACGAGATATATGCACCATCATATAAGAATGGAGAAACAGTATGTCTTGTTCGTTATCCGCATGGTGGTACATTCGAGATTCCGGAACTCAAAGTAAACAATAAGAATCCACAAGGAAGAGCAATGCTTGGTAATGCAATTGATGCTGTCGGTATCAACTCCAAGGTTGCTGAAAGATTGTCAGGAGCTGACTTTGATGGTGACACTGCAGTAGTAATTCCGTCTAATTCACCAAAATCCAAAGTTAAGATAACTACTTCTGATATTAGTGCTTATGTTGGTTTAAAAGATTTCGATCCTAAGATTGCCTACCGTGGCATTGAAGGAGTTACAGCAAAACTTCCTGAGAAACGTAAAGGATTGGAAATGGGTAAGATCTCCAACCTGATTACTGATATGACACTGAAAGGTGCAAAGCCTGAAGAAATTGCAAGAGCAGTACGTCACTCAATGGTTGTAATCGATGCCCCTAAGCATGGACTGGACTATAAGAGGTCCTTTGAAGAGAACCGTATAGCCGAGTTAAAGAAGAAGTACCAGGGTGCCAGTGATGCTGGTGCATCCACACTCCTATCCCGGGCTAAGTCAGTGGCGTATGTTCCAGAAACAAAACAGATTCGTTTAAAGGATATCGATCCTAAGACTGGTGAAGTACATCCAGAGGCTACGGGGCGTACCTATACGGACTGGAAAAGAAACAAAGACGGTAGTTGGGAATCAAATGGTGAAAAACTGGCTACTGTAAAAACAACCAAGATGGCGGCCACTAAGGATGCAGGTACCTTATTATCTAAGGACCCGAATCCAAAAGAGGTCGCATATGCCGACTATGCCAATGCCCTTAAGCATATGGCTAATTTAGCAAGAAAGAATCAGGTTGCAACTAAGAATATTGAGATGAATGCTCAAGCTAAAACAGTGTATTCAGCAGAAGTTGCAAGTCTTAATGCTAAGTTAAACAGGGCATTACAGAACGCACCAAAGGAGCGACAGGCCCAAATCATAGCTAACAAGACATTAAAGAAGAAGCAAGCAGCTAATCCTGATTGGACACCGGATGAAATCAAACGAGCTGGTCAGCAGTCTTTAACAGCAGCTAGAGCAAAAGTTGGCGCATCTAAGTCTAATGTTCAGATCGACATATCTGAAAGAGAATGGCAAGCAATTCAAGCTGGTGCAATCAGTACATCAAAGCTTGAGCAAATACTTAACAATGCTGATTCAGACAAGGTTAAGCAACTCGCTTCACCTAGAAAAGCTGTTACAGTTAATGCTTCACAAGTTTCACGAATCAAGTCTATGCTTAACTTCGGTTATACACAAGCTGAAGTCGCTGAAGCAACTGGACTTTCTGTATCAACTATCAATAAATATTTATAGGAAAGGAGAATTAGGGGAATGAGCAATGCAGAAGATGAATCACTTAAGTTAGCAACGCAAAGTCCTGCTGATCGCAATGATACATTACATATATGGATCACAACAGTGGATAACCCTTTTGATCCTTTTGTTGATTTCGACAATTGGTACAGGTTTGACGAGTCAAAAGGCTATTGCACTTCAGGATACTTAGCTAGATACTTTGATACTGACACATCAGATATGAGCGATGCTGAGTATGAAGAGAGTTTGGCTATTGCTATCAACAAGATTCTCAATAACGATTTCATGGGCCAATACTTTAGAGTAACTCGTGTAAACGGAGAAACAAAACCAAAAATCCATAGAAACAAGTAAACAAAAGTTGAGATTTGAATGTTTTTAGAGCTTTCACAAACACGAAGACTCTAAATAGCGTTCGAGTGTCTCAGCTAGCACCCGGAGGGGGGTCGTCAAAATAGCACCCCCTC
>OLYB01000230.1_pt1 | contig 56935 bp, 57 predicted proteins | sample 1674481 | NCBI WGS metagenome assembly OLYB01 (sample SAMEA103958167, study PRJEB25191) | human gut metagenome
GTGTGCGGTATATCTGCTACGGCAAGACACGCAAGCAAACCGAATGTGACGGGCAAACGGGCTACACGGCGCATATTCTTGACGGTATCATTGATAAGGTGGTGCGGCAGATCTTTGAACGGATGAAAGCGATCCCAAAAAGCGAGATCATAAATGTCCGCTACCGTGAAAAGATGGAAGAACGGAAAGCGCTTCTCAAAAGCGCAAAATCGGACTACGCCAAGGCCGCCGAACTTGATACGCTCCGGGCAGAGGTCATTAAATCCCTCCGGGGCGAAAGTGCTTTTTCGCAGGATTTGCTCAGTTCCTTGATTGCGGATAGCGAGAAAAAATGCCTCACCATTCAGCACACTATGGAGGCGGCGCAGGCGGCCTATGACAAAGGGCAGGCCATGCTGGACGCCTTAAACGCTCAATACGACGATATTATTTCATGGGCGGATATGTACGACAGTGCCAGCATGGAGTCAAAGAAAATGATCGTGAGCTGCCTGATCCGGCGCGTGGAGGTGTATCGGGACTATCGGCTGCATATCGATTTCAATATTGACTTTGAGCAGTTCAGCGCTGGGCTGGACATTTCGGCAATCGCCGCATAAAGCAAAAACCCCACTCCCAAAGAAGTGAGGTTTTCTTCACACTCTCTGTGATGGTGGAGATAAGCGGGATCGAACCGCTGACCTCTTGAATGCCATTCAAGCGCTCTCCCAGCTGAGCTATACCCCCATATGGAAGAGAGTGTAAATATCGAGTTTTAAGTGCGGGGGCTGTTTACCGCTTCAACCGGGCTCCCAGCTGAGCTATACCCCCATATTCGCTCCAGCGATTTTGGCTCATCGCTGTCGACTTGATCAGTATAGTACGGCAGCCCTGATTTGTCAACACTTTTTTTCAAAATTTTTCGGTTTTTTTCCGGACGGGGAAGCCGCGGCCTCCCCGTCCGACAATGGGCTACTGCGTTTTTCCGCAGTCCGGCCCGGTGCACAGCTGCTTCACCGCCTGGTGCGCGCCGGTGGCCGCCAGCCCGGACACCATGCCGATGGCGGCGGCGGTGATGACGTCATTCGCCGGAAAGCCCGGCATCACATACAGGCCCACCGCCCCCAGGATGCCGCCCAGAACGGCGCACACCGTGGGGATCCACCGCTCCCCGCGGCCCCAGGCCTTCATGGCCTGACCCGCCGCATAGGCGATCACCGTAATGGCCGCCACGCCTGCGATTCCAAAATCCATTCCTCATCTCCTCCCGCCCCAGTATATGTGCGCCGCCGGTGGGCAGACACCGGGCCGCAAAAAAAATCTTCTCCTGGCCGCAGGATGGTTTGCAAATGGAATAACAGTGTGCTATAATGTTCCCCAGTTGAATCGATGAGATCCGACAAGATTTATGGAGGGGTAATTCTATGACCAATCAGAGCATTCCCAAGCGCAGCGAGGTTCCGGAGGAGATGACCTGGAACCTGAAGGATATGTTTGAAAGCGACCAGGCGTGGATGGCGGAATACGAGGCCATGAAGGAATTCCCCGCCAAAATTGCCGCCTTTCAGGGCACTCTGGCCCGCAGTGCCCAGGATCTGCTGGCCTGGTTCCGGCTGCAGGACGAGATCGAGCTGCGGCTCAGCGTGCTCATGGGCTACGCCAGCTGCAAGGGCGACGAGGATACCGGCAACAGCTTCTATCAGGATGTCCGCGGCAAGGCCATGAACGTATATGTGTCCATCGCCAGCGCCGCCGCCTTCGCAACGCCTGAGATCATGGCCATTGCCGATGAGACGCTGGACCAGTTCTACGCCCAGCAGCCGGAGCTGGAGACGTATCGCCGCAGCCTGTACCAGATCCGCCGCCGCAAGGACCACATTCTCTCCCCTGCCGAGGAGCGTCTGCTGGCCTCCGCCGGTGAAATGGCCAACGCCTCCGAGAACATCGCCGGCGTTTTCCGCAACGCCGACCAGATCTTCCCCGATGTCACCGACAGCCAGGGCAACGTCCATCCCCTGACGGACGCCACCTTCGTCCCCCTGCTGACCAGCCCCGACCGGGAGCTGCGCCGCCGGGCCTTTGAGACGTATTACAAGCAGCTGGGCCAGTATAAGAACACCATTGCCGCCACCCTGGACGGTCAGTTCAAGCAGCTGTGCTTCTTTTCCAACGCCCGCCATTACGACAGCACCATCCAGGCCTCTCTGGACGCTACCGAGGTGCCCGTGCCCGTGTACATGAACCTCATTGAGGCCGTTCACAACAACCTGGACAAGATGTACCGCTATGTGGCCCTGCGCAAGAAGCTGCTGGGCGTGGACGAGCTGCATATGTACGATGTATACACCCCCATCGTGGCAGACGCCGACCAGGCCATTACCTATGAGCAGGCCAAGGAGACCGTTCTGGAGGCCCTGCAGGTGCTGGGTGACGACTATGTGGACCTGCTGAAGGAGGGCTTCAGCAACCGCTGGATCGACGTGTACGAGAACGTCGGCAAGCGCAGCGGCGCCTACTCCTCCGGCAACAGCCGTCCCCACCCCTATGTCCTGCTGAACCACAAGGACAATCTGGACTGCCAGTTCACCCTGGCCCACGAGATGGGCCATGCCCTGCACAGCTATCACAGCTGCAAATATCAGCCCGTCAGCACCAGCGACTATGTGATCTTCGTGGCCGAGGTGGCCTCCACCTGCAACGAGGTGCTGCTGATGCGCCACCTGCTGAAAAAGACCACGGACAAGAAGCAGCGGGCCTACCTCATCAACCACTTCATGGACCAGTTCAAGGGCACCGTGTATCGCCAGACCATGTTCGCCGAGTTCGAGCTGGCCATGGGTAAGATGGCCGAAAGCGGCCAGGCCCTGACCGCCGATGCCCTGTGCCAGAAGTACCATGCGCTCAACAAGCTGTACTTCGGCCCGGATATGGTGTCCGACGACCAGATCGCCCTGGAATGGGCCCGCATCCCCCACTTCTTCTACAACTACTATGTGTTCCAGTATGCCACCGGCTTCTCCGCCGCCGTGGCCATTGCCAACCGCATTCTCAAGGAAGGCGCTCCCGCCGTGGCGGACTACAAGAAGTTCCTGTCCGGCGGCTGCAGCACCGACCCCATCAGCCTGCTGAAGATCGCCGGCGTGGACATGAGCTCCCCCGAGCCGGTGAACAGCGCCCTGGCTCTGTTCGGCGAGCTGGTGGACGAGATGGAGCAGCTGGTGTAACACCGCAAAATTCCAGGCATACCGGGTCGCGGCCCGGTATGCCTGGAATGATAAGCATCCCTATTTCGCCCTCACGTCCAATATCGTGCACAGCAGGGAGGCGCTGGCCTCCCGCCGGCAGCGGTCGAATTCCTCCCGACCAAGGCGGTATGGGCGCCCCGCTGTCCGACCATCGCTGGCTGCCGCCGTAAGACAGCACGCCGTTCCGAAGGGCGGATATATACTCACCATTCAGCGCATGTTCTTCCATTTCTGCGTTTCCTCCCCATAAGCCCCCTTCCCCATACCGTTTTCCCCGAAGCATGTCCATGCACCCCCTGGCCGGCCGGCGGTTTCCTCCCCGTCTCGCGCCTTAAATTGCCATATTTTTAACATTTTTGCCAAAAATATCACATAAGTTTCCTTTGTGGAAAATGCCGTGATTCCTCCCGGATTTTTTGTACCTCTCTCCAAACTTGTGCCGCAGGTCCGTTTTCGGCCCGTTTTTTGCCCCTCCTTTTCTTTACATCGTTGTGGATTTGTGCTTAAATATAGCTGTAAGCGTATGCTTGTGCCCGGCAAGGTGCACAAGCACATGGCTATGAATTTGAGGAGGAAGCATTCATGGTACAATTCGCATCGAGGATGGACCTTTTGAAGGGGTCCGAGATCCGGGAGCTGTTAAAGCTCACCGCGCAACCCGACATCATATCCTTTGCCGGCGGCATGCCCGCCCCGGAGCTGTTCCCCGTGGAGCAGATGATGGAGGCCTCCCGTGCCGTTTTGGAGGAGAACGGCCGCGTGGCGCTCCAGTATTCATCCACTGAAGGCTATCCCAAGCTGCGCCAGCAGATTGCCGACCGCATGCTGGCCAAGAACAACATCCACACCGACGCAGACCACATTCTGGTGACCTCCGGCTCTCAGCAGGGTCTGGATTTCTCCGCCCGGGTCTTTCTGGACCCCGGCGACGTGGTGCTGCTGGAGAGTCCGTCCTACCTGGGCGCCGTCAACGCCTTCAAGGCCTGCCAGCCCCGGTTCATCGAGGTGCCCACCGACGACGGCGGCATGATCATGGAGGAGCTGGAAAAGATTCTAGCCACCACCGAGCGGGTAAAGATGATCTACGTCATCCCCGATTTCCAGAATCCCACCGGCCGCACCTGGGATCTGGAACGCCGCCACCGGTTCATGGAGATCATCAACCGCTATGAGATCCCCGTGGTGGAGGATAACCCCTATGGCGAGCTGCGGTTCGAGGGTGAGTCCCTGCCCGCGCTGAAGAGCCTGGATACCAAGGGTCTGGTGGTGTTCCTGGGCACCTTCTCCAAGATTCTGGCCCCCGGCTATCGTCTGGGCTGGGTCTGCGCCGAGGAGCATATTCTGGCCAAGTACAACTTTATGGAGCAGGCCGCCTCCCTGCAGGCGTCCACCGTGGGCCAGATGGAGACCTCCAAGTGGATCGAGATGTTCGACCTGGACGCCCATGTGGCCACCATCCGCGCCTGCTATGACAAGCGCCGGAAGGTGATGCTGGAAACGCTGGAGCGGGAGCTGCCCCAGGGCTGCACCTGCACCCATCCCGTAGGCGGCCTGTTCGCCTGGGTGGTGCTGCCGGAATATATGGACGCCAAGGAGCTTCAGATGAAGTGCCTGGAAAAGAAGGTTGCCTTTGTTCCCGGCGGCTCCTTCTTCCCCAACGGCGGCCACGAGAATACCCTGCGTCTGAACTACAGCTGCATGCCCGAGGAAAAGATCGTCCAGGGCATCACCGCCCTGTGCCGGACCATCAGGGAGAACCTGCGGTAATTTTGCTTTTATAGATTAAGGAGAATCTGACCCATGAAAAACGTCAAGGTGCTGATCGGCAATTACGGCAGCGGCAAAAGCGAGCTGGCGCTGAACTTCGCCATCCGGGCCGCCGCCCGGGGCGACCGGACAGAGCTGCTGGACCTGGATATGGTGAACACCTACTTCCGCCTGACCGAGCGCGGCAAGCTGGTGGAGCAGAAGGAGATCCGCCTGGTATCCCCCAACTTTGCCTGTTCCGGCATCGAGACGCTGTCTCTGCCGGCGGAGGTGTCGTCCGCCTTTGTGCTGGATTGGGACAGTGTCATCTTTGACGTAGGCGGCGACGATGTGGGCGCCACGGCCCTGGGCCGCTACCACCAGGACTTCATCAGCCTGGAGCCCGGTGCCCTGGAGGTGCTGAACGTGGTAAACATCCGGCGGCCTCTGGCCAGCACCCCGGACAAGATCCACCATCTGCAGGACGCCATGCAGCTGCATTCCCGTCTGAGCATCACCGGTATGATCAACAATACCAACCTCTCCACCATGACCAGCGCCGACGATTTGTGGGACGGCTACCTGGTGCTGCGGGAGGTGGCGGACCGCACCGGCATTCCCGTGGCGTATACCACCGGTAAAAAGGAATTTCTGGACGACTTCCTGGCCCGGAATCCGGACCCCGCCTATGTGGGCACGCCCGTCCCCATCGACGTGTACATGCACCGCGACTGGGACTCCTATATCCAGCACGGGCTGAACACCACGGATCCCCGGAAGGAGATCTATTAACCTCATGCATCCCCCGGTAATCGGGACCCTGATACATTTTCCCAAAGGAAAGGTAAAACCAGAAAAGAGGTGTAAAGTGTGGTAAGAGTTACTATCAACGAGAATCTTTGCAAGGGCTGCGGCCTGTGCGTTCGGGCATGTCCCAAGCACATCATTGCCCTGTCCAAGACGAAGATCAACGCGAAGGGCTATCATCCGGCTGAGGTCACCGATATGGAGGCCTGCATCGGCTGCACATCCTGCGCGCGTACCTGCCCTGATGTGGTGATCCGCATCGAAAAAGACTAAGGAGGATTAATCATGGCTTTGACTCTTATGAAGGGCAGCGAAGCTATTGCGGAGGCTGCCATTCGCGCAGGCGCCCGTTTCTTCTTCGGCTACCCCATCACTCCCCAGACGGAGATCCCTGAGTACATGTCCGCCCGTATGCCCGAGATCGGCGGCTGCTTCCTGCAGGCCGAGAGCGAGGTGGCGGCCATCAACATGGTGTACGGCGCTGCCGGTACCGGTGCCCGCGTCATCACTTCTTCTTCCAGCCCCGGCGTGTCCCTGAAGCAGGAGGGCATTTCCTACTGCGCAGGCGCCCGTGTTCCCGCCGTCATCGTCAACGTGATGCGCGGCGGCCCCGGTCTGGGCAACATCCAGGCCTCTCAGGGCGACTATTTCCAGGGCGTCAAGGGCGGCGGCAACGGCGACTATCACCTGCTGACCTATGCCCCCTCCTCCATCCAGGAGTTCATCGATATCATGATGTTCGCCTATGAGAAGGCCGAGAAATACCGTATTCCCGTTCTGTTCCTGGCCGACGGCATCATCGCCCAGATGATGGAGCCCGTGGAGCTGCCCGAAATGGTGGACTACAAGGTCGACCCCGAAGAGAAGCCCTGGGCCTGCACCGGCTGGAAGCCCGGCGACGATCCCGCCAAGCGCGGCGTCATCAACTCCATCTATATCGACACCGAGAGCCTGGCCGTTCACAACGACGAGCTGCAGGCCGTGTATAAGGAAGTGGTGGCCAACGAGCAGATGGTGGAGACCTACAACTGCGAGGGCGCGGAGTACATCATCACCGCCTTCGGCACCGTGGCCCGTATTGCCAAGAGCGCCATTGCCGAGCTGAAGGCCAAGGGCATCAACGTGGGTCTGGTCCGTCCCATCACCGTGTGGCCCTTCCCCTACGACGCCGTCCGCGAGGCCGCCTGCCAGGATTCCGTCAAGGCCGTCCTGGACGTGGAGCTGAACGAGGGCCAGATGCTGGAGGACGTGAAGCTGGCACTCAACGGCGCCAAGCCCATTGATTTCACCGGCCACTGCGGCAGCCAGATGCCCACCACCGATGAGATCGTCGAGAAGATTCTCAGCATGAAGGAGGGCAAGTAACATGGCCGTATTATTCGAAAAGACAAAGCTGCTCACCGATAAGCAGTTCCATTACTGCCCCGGCTGCAACCACGGCATCATTCACCGCCTGGTGGCCGAGGTCATCGACGAGATGAACCTGGACGGCAAGGTCATCGGCGTGGCCCCCGTGGGCTGCTCCGTGTTTGCCTATGACTACTTCAACTGCGACATGTACGAGGCCGCGCACGGCCGCGCACCTGCCGTGGCCACCGGCGTCAAGCGCGCCGTGGGCCCCGACACCATGGTGTTCACCTATCAGGGCGACGGCGACCTGGCCTCCATCGGCACCGCCGAGATCGTCCACGCCGCCCACCGCGGCGAGAAGATCGTCACCATCTTCGTCAACAACGCCATTTACGGCATGACCGGCGGCCAGATGGCCCCCACCACCCTGATCGGTCAGAAGACCACCACCTCCCCCTATGGCCGCGACGAGGCCTGGTGCGGCGCCCCCATCAAGATGAGCGAGATGCTGGCCGCCGTGCCCAGCTCCTACTACATCGAGCGCGTGGCCGTCAACAACACCGCCAACATCGTCAAGGCCAAGAAGGCCATTGCCAAGGCTTTCCGTTATCAGAAGGAGGGCAAGGGCTTCTGCATGGTGGAGGTTCTGTCCACCTGCCCCACCAACTGGGGTATGTCTCCCGTGGAGGCTATGACCTGGTTGGAGGAGAACATGATTCCTTACTATCCTCTGGGTGTTTACAAAGACAAGGAGGCCAAGTAACATGGAAAAGACCTTTATTTTCGCCGGTTTCGGCGGTCAGGGCATGCTCCTGATCGGTAAGTTCATGGCGATGGCCTGCATGCTGGACGGCAAGCACGTCTCCTGGCTGCCTTCCTACGGCCCCGAGATGCGCGGCGGTACCGCCAACTGCTCCGTCATCGTGTCCGATGAGCCCGTGGCCTCCCCCCTGGTGGACAAGGCCGACGTCATCGTGGCCATGAACCGTCCCTCCCTGGATAAGTTCGAGGAGCATGTGAAGCCCGGCGGCGTGCTGGTGATCAACAGCAGCATCATCGACCGCAAGGCCGTCCGCGACGACATCCAGGTGGTGTACTGCGACGCCAACGCCATTGCCGAGTCCATCGGCAACCCCAAGGGCGCCAACGTGGCCATTCTGGGCGCTGTCCTGGAAAAGGTCCCCGTCACCACCGTGGAGCAGATGACCGAGGCTATCCGCATCGAGCTGGGCGAGCGCAAGGCCCGCTTCCTGGATGGCAACAAGAAGGCCCTGGTGGCCGGCATGGAAGCCGCCCGGTAAGCCCGTCCCCCCCAAAAATACAGCAAGTCCCCGGCTGCATCGCAGCCGGGGACTCAGCTTGTCAAGAATCCTTTTTGACGAGGGCAAACGGGTGTGCCGCAGCACACCCGTTTTTTTCTCACCCGTTCTCCCGGTCTTCCGCGGCGGCGGACACATTTTCCGCCACCCGGGCGGCGGCCTTGGCGTCCTCCTGCCCGGCGGTATAGGCCCGGGTCCTGGCGTCCTCCAGCTCCTTCTGCCGGGTCTTTTCGTCCCGCTCTGCCTGGCGGGCGGCCCGGCGGGCCGACACGCTGCGGCGGGTGGCCTTCACCACCTGCCACACCGTCACCAGCACGACCACTGCCAGGCCGATCCAGCCTGCGGTGCGGATGCGCCAGAAATCCCGGATGGTAAATGCGTCGTTGTACATGCCCAGATAGTACAGGGCCACGCCGCCTACCACGCACAAAAGCCCCAGCACCAGGTCCAGCACCGCCCGGACCCGGTGGGCTCCCCGGCGCACAAAAAAGCACACGATCAGCGCCAGGGCGCACCAGAACAGCGCCGGTGACTGGGCATACAGAATATTCATACAGTGACCCTCTCTCGTTTATTCGTCACAGGCTGCACTTGCCCCGGGAGATATACTTCCCATCGGGCCCGGCCAGGACAAAGCCGTCCTCCACTGCCAGACGGCCCCGGAGCCACACCTGCCGGATGCCGCCCCGGATGGGGAAGCCCTCATACGGCGTGTAGCCCGCCAGACTTGTCATGTCCTCCGCCCGGAGCAGATGGTCCGCCTGGGGATCGTACACCACAATATCCGCGTCGGCCCCGGCCTGGAGCACGCCCTTCCGGGGAAACATACCGTAGAGCTTGGCGGGGTTTTCCGACAGCACCCGGCACATGGTGGCCAGGCTGATCTTCCGGGTGGTAACGCCGTAGGTATACAGCAGCTCGCCCCGGGTCTCCACCCCCGGCAGGCCGCCGGGGATCCTGGTAAAGTCCCCGCGTCCGGCGTCCTTCTGCTCCAGGGTAAAGCTGCAATGATCCGTGGACACGGTCTGGATCTCGCCCTTGCGCAGGGCGGCCCACAGGACCCGCTGGTCCTCCGTCTTGCGGATGGGCGGGGCGCAGACATAGCGGGCGGCCCGGGAATAGTCGGGGTCGTCATACACGCTGTCGTCCAGCAGCAGATACTGGGGGCAGGTCTCCACATACACCCGCTGGCCCCGTTTGCGGGCGGCCTCCACCTCCCGCAGGGCGGCGGCATTGGTCAGATGCACGATGACCACCGGGATATCCACCGCCTGAGCGATGCGCAGCAGCCGGGACACGGCCTCCGCCTCCAGGAAATCGGGCCGGGTCCGGGGATGGGAGCCCACGCCCATCTCCCCTGCGGCCTTCTTCTCGGCGATCAGCGCGTCAATGACGCCGCTGTTTTCGCAGTGAACGCCGCAGATGCCCCCCTTTTCCCTGAGCTTTTTCAGGGCGTGATACATGGCCTCGTCGCCGATCATCATGGCCGGATAGGTCATGTACATTTTGAACGAGGAGATCCCGGCGGCGTACATGTCGTCGATCTCCGCCTCGATGCCGGGGTTCCAGTCGTCGATGGTCATATGGAAGCCGTAGTCGCAGCAGCAGCTTCCGTCTGCCTTCCTGTGCCACAGTTCCAGTCCCTGATGCAGGGTCTCTCCCTTATTCGGGCAGGCAAAATCCACCACCGTGGTGGTGCCTCCCCGCAGCGCCGACCGGCTGCCGGAGAAGAAATCGTCCGCCGTTGTGGTGCTGCACACGTCCAGGTCGAAATGGGTATGGGCGTCGATGAAGCCCGGCAGCAGCAGCTGTCCCTCCACGTTGATGACCGTGGCCTCCGGCGCGGAGATGCTGCGGGCCACCCGGAGGATCTTCTCGTCCTCCACCAGCACGTCCGCCCGGCGGGTGCCCCGTCCGGACACCACTGTGCCCCCGCGAAACAGATATTTCATGGAAAATGCCCTCCTTTTCCGGGTTGATTGCATGATTCTTTATTATATCATGAAATACGCAAAAATCCATCCCATTTTCCCGGGTTTATACCCACGCAATTTCAACAAAATGAGAATGAAATTTTTGTATACCTTGCAGAAGGAAAAAGAATTTCTTTTTTCGGAGAAATCATGTATGATAAGGATACAACAGAACGCGCACCGCGCTCTGAAAATTGAAGGAGGAAAGAATACCATGCGGAAATTCTTAGCGACTCTGCTGGCGCTGGTCATGACGCTGGCGCTGATGGTCCCGGCTTCCTGGGGCGAGAACAAGGAGACGTATCAGCTCCCTGACTCCCTGGCGGGCAAGACCGTCATCCTGCACACCAACGACGTCCACGGCGCCATCGACAAGTACGCCAAGGTGGCTGCTCTGCGGGACGAGTGCTACGACAAGGGCGCTCACCAGGTGATCCTGCTGGACGCCGGTGACTACAGCCAGGGCTCTCCCTACGTCAGCCTCAGCAAGGGCGCAACCGCCCTGGACATGATGGCCCTGGTGGGCTATGACGTCATCACCCTGGGCAACCACGAGTTCGACTACGGCTTCCCCCAGCTGATGGAGAACCTGAAAAAGCACCAGGGCGATTTCATGGTCGCCTGCAACAACCTGGTGGACGATGAGGGCGATCTGATCTTCGCCCCCGGCGGCACCGCTCCCATCTATGCCGACGACACCTATGAGACCGAGCTGTTCCGCATCGCCATTGTGGGCATGGCCACCCCCGAGACCCAGACCAAGGCCAACCCCGCCCTGATGAAGGGCCTGAGCTTCATCGGCGGCAAGGATCTGTACAAGGTCACCCAGGAGAACGTGGACATGGCCCGCAACGAGGGGAATGCCGATATCGTCATCGCCCTGGGCCACCTGGGCGTGGATAAGTCCTCCGAGCCCAACTGCTCCTATAATGTGATGCAGAACGTCAAGGGCATCGACCTGTTCATCGACGGCCACTCCCACACGGTGATGACCGCCAGCAAGGACAACAGCATGGTCCAGTCCACCGGCACGGGCCTTGCCTATGTGGGCGCCATCGTCATTGACAACGCCACCAAGAGCATCGAGAGCAACGGCCTCATCGACCTGTCCGCCTACACCAAGGAGGACGCCACCGTGAAGGCTGCCGCCGACAAGATCATCAGCGACATCAACGCCGAGTACGGCAAGGTTTTTGCCAGAACCGACGTGGAGCTCAACGGCGACAAGGATCCCGGCAACCGCACCCAGGAGACCAACCTGGGCGACCTGATCACCGACTCCATGCTGTGGGCCATCCGCAAGGACGCTGAGCTCACCGTTCCCGCCGAGAACGTGGTGGCCATCACCAACGGCGGCGGCATCCGGGCCTGGATCCACAAGGGCGACATCTCCAAGCTGGACGTGAACACCGTGCTGCCCTTCGGCAACACCGTGGCCGTGGTGTACGTCACCGGCGCCGAGCTGCTGGAGGCCCTGGAGGCTTCTACCTTTGCTCTGCCCGACTCCCTGGGCGGCTTCCCCCAGATCGCCGGCATGAACATCTCCATTGACGCCACCAAGAAATACGATCCGCAGACCACTCCCTATCCCAGCGGCAGCGGTAAGGCCACCTACTATGGTCCCGCTTCCATCAACCGCGTCACCATCAACAGTGTCAACGGCAAGGCCTTTGACCCCAACAAGACCTATGCCGTGGTCACCAACAACTTCTGCGCCGCCGGCGGCGACACCTACTATGCCTTTGCTGCCGCCTCCAGCCAGTTCGACACCGGTCTGCCTCTGGACGAGGTGCTGATGGACTACATCACCACCGAGCTCAAGGGCGTGGTGGGCGAGCAGTATGCCCAGCCCCAGGGCCGCATCACCATCACCCTGCCTGCTGAGGAGCCCACTACTCCCACCAAGCCCGAAAGCCCCAAGACCGCCGATACCGGCGTGGTGGTGTACGGTCTGGTGGCCGTCATGGCAGCCGGCGCTGTCGTGGTGATGACCTCCAAGAAGCGCAAGGCCATCTGAGCGATCTCCTTTCGCTGACACAGCATTTCCCCTGCCCCGGCGGACAAGCCCCGCCGGGGCTTTTTCTGTCATGGCGCTATTCTCCAACTAAAATCACGAAAACCGCTTTTCAAATCCGGCGGGATATGCTATGATACAATTTAACAAAGAAGAATTACGAGGGCTTATGCCAGATATCGCGACTTCTTATTTTGCTGAGGAGGACACCATTCATGGCTGAGGTTGGAAAACGGGAGGTCCGGGTGGACGCCTTTGACAAGGCCACCGGACGCACCAAATATTACGAGGATCTGATGCCCCGGGACGCGCTGTATGTGCGCATCAAGCACTCCACCATTGCCCACGGCTTCGTGAAGTCTGTGGATACCGCTGCTGCGGAGGCGATCCCCGGCGTGGTGAAGGTCCTGACCTGCTTCGACGTGCCGGAGCACCCCTTCCCCACCGCCGGTCACCCCTGGTCCATGGACCCGGACCACCAGGACGTGGCGGACCGTCATCTGCTCAACCGCCATGTCCGCTACTACGGCGACGACGTGGCCGTGGTCATCGCGGAAAACGAGGTGGCCGCCATGCAGGGCGTCCGGGCCTTGCAGGTGGAGTATGAGGAGCTGCCCCTGGTGCTGGACGCCCAGGAGGCCATGAAGCCCGGCGCACCCCGGCTTCACGATGACTATCCCGACAATGTCCTCAAGCACACCGACATGAAAAAGGGCGACTATCAGGCTGCCATCCGGGAGCCGGGCCTCATCAAGGTAGAGGGCTGGTACGATACCCCCACAGTGCAGCACTGCCACATTGAGAACCACGGCTGCTTCGCCTATGAGGAAAACGGCCGCATCACCGTGGTGGCCTCCACCCAGATCCCCCATATCATCCGCCGGGTGGTGGGGCAGGCCCTGGGCCGCCCCTGGAGCGATATCCGGGTGGTAAAGCCCTATATCGGCGGCGGCTTCGGCAACAAGCAGGACGCCCTGTACGAGCCTCTGTGTGCCTGGTGCTCCACCCAAGTCCACGGGCGCTGCGTCCGCATCGACTGCTCCCGGGAGGAAACCTTCGTCTCCAACCGGGTGCGCCACGCCATCCGGTTCCACATCGTGTCCTGGCTCCGGCCGAACGGCACCTTTGCCGCTCGGAAGGTGGAGCTGTTCTCCAACCAGGGGGCCTACGCCTCCCACGGACACAGCATCGTGGCCAAGGCCATGGGCTCCTTCCCCCAGCACTATCCCTGCGACAACATGGAGTGCGACGCCTGGACCGTGTTCACCAACCGGCCCGCCGCCGGCGCCATGCGGGGCTACGGTATGCCCCAGGCCTCCTTTGCCGACGAGTCCAACGTGGACGACTGCGCCAAGGCCGTGGGCATGGACCCCCTGGCCTTCCGGATGCAGAACATCATGCCCCAGGGGTACGAGGACGGATTCTCCCACAACGTCAACTATGACGATTCCTTCCGCCAGTGTCTGGAGGCAGGCAAGAAGTACATCGACTATGACAGGAAGCTGGCGGAATTTGCCAAGGACACCGGCCCCGTCCGCCGGGGCATCGGTGTGGCCACCTTCTGGTACAACACCGCCGTGTATCCCATCTCTCTGGAGACGTCCTCCAACCGGATGCAGCTGAACCTGGACGGCAGCGTCACCATGCAGTGCGGCGAGACGGAGATCGGCCAGGGTGCCGACACCGTCTATGCCCAGATGGCCGCTGATGTGGTGGGCCTGGGGGACTATCGCAGGGTCCATGTGGTGTCCTGCCAGGATACGGACATCACCCCCACGGGCCTGGGCGCCTACGCCTCCCGCCAGACGTATGTGGCAGGGTTCTCCATCCGCCAGACGGGCCTGCTGCTGAAGGAGAAAATTCTGGACTACGCCGCCAAGCTCACCCGCCAGGCGGTGTACAACATGGACATCGTGGACGGGAACATCGTCCGCACCACCGACGGCAAGGTACTGATGAGCCTGTCGGAGCTGGCCATGCACGCCCAGTATAATCCCAACGACTCCCTGCACATCACCGCCGAGAGCACCTACACCATCCGCAACAACGCCTATTCCTTCGGCTGCACCTTCGCCGAGGTGGAGGTGGATATCCCCATGTGCAAGGTGACGCTGAAGGACATCATCAACGTCCACGACTGCGGCAGGCTGGTGAATCCGGCCCTGGCCGAGGCCCAGGTCCACGGCGGCATGTCCATGGCCATCGGCTACGGTCTGTCCGAGCAGCTGCTGTTCGACGAAAAGACCGGCCGCCCCCTGAACAACAACCTGCTGGACTATAAGCTCTCCACCATCATGGACCACCCCCATCTGGAGGCGCAGTTCGTGGAAAATGCCGAGCCCACCAGCGCCTTCGGCACCAAGGCCCTGGGCGAGCCCCCGGCCTGCTCCGGCGCCCCCGCCATCCGCAACGCCATCTACAACGCCACCGGCGTGGCCATCGACCAGGATCCCATCACCCCCCACGTCCTTTTCCGGCGCTTCACGGAAGAGGGCCTGATCCGGGACTAAGGAGGAAACACCGCTATGTATGATATGTCAGCGCTCTACCAGGCCGAAAGCGTCCAGGACGCCATCCGCCTGCGGCTGGAGCATCCCGAGGCCCAGATCATCGCCGGAGGCACCGACGTGCTGGTGCAGATGCGGGAGGGCAAGCGGGCCGGAAAGGCCCTCATCAGCATCCAGGGCTGCCGGGAAATGCGGGGCGTGTCCCTGGACGAGGAGGAGAACCTCCGCATCGGCAGTCTCACCACCTTCAGCCACATCACCGCCGATCCCCTGATCCAGCGGTACATCAACGTGCTGGGCGAGGCGGTGGACATGGTGGGCGGCCCCCAGATCCGCAACGCCGGAACCATCGGCGGCAACACCTGCAACGGCGTCACCTCTGCCGACTCCGCCTCCACCCTCCACGCCTGGGAGGCCATCATCGAGATCACCGGCAAAAACGGCGTTCGCCGGGTACCCATCAAGGATTTCTACCTCAAGGCCGGCACCGTGGACCTGCGGGCGGAGGACGGCGAGATCCAGACCGCCATCCTGATCCCCAAGGCATCCTATGACCGGACCTTCGGCCACTATATCAAGTACGCCATGCGCAACGCCATGGACATTGCCACCCTGGGCACCTCCGTCAACGCCCGGCTGAGCCCGGACAAAAAGACCTTTGAGCGGGTGCGCATCGCCTTCGGCGTGGCGGGCCCCGTGCCCCTGCGGGCGCTGAACGCCGAGGCGTTCATCAACGGCAGGGCCGTCTCTCTGGAGAACATCGAGCAGTTCGGCCGCACGGTGCTGGAGGACATCCACCCCCGGGATTCCTGGCGGGCCAGCAAGGCCTTCCGCTCCCACATCGCCGTGGAGAGCGCCAAGCGCTGCCTCATCGAGTCCGTGAAGCTGGCAGGAGGTGAGCTGTAATGGCAAAGAATCAGTATCAGCTGGTCACGTTCTTCCTCAACGGCAAGGAAGTGGAGAAAATGGTGGACGTCCGGGCATCTCTGACGGATATGCTCCGCAACGACTTCTCCATGACCTCCGTGAAGAAGGGCTGCGAGGTGGGCGAATGCGGCGCCTGCAACGTGCTCATCGACGGCGAGTGCTACAACTCCTGCCTGTACCTGGCCGTGTGGGCCGAGGGCAAGCACATCACCACCCTGGAGGGCCTCATGGGCCCCAACGGCGAGCTGTCCGACATCCAGCAGGCCTTTATGGAGGAAACCGCCATCCAGTGCGGCTTCTGCACCCCGGGCTTTGTCATGACGGCGGTGGAGATCCTGGACCGGGGCGTGTACTATGACGACGACCAGCTGCGCAAGCTGCTGTCCGGCCATCTGTGCCGCTGCACCGGATATGAGAACATCTTCAAGGCCGTGAAAAAGACCATGCTGCGCCGCCTGGGCCGCCTGGACGACCCGTATCTGAATACCTGACCCCTCAAAATTCCCTTATGCCCCCGCATAAGGGGATTTTTTTTGAAATTTTCTGTCAGATTCCGCTGCACCGCGCGTCTAATAAACAGAAAGGAGGGAGAACATGGCCCAGGATATGGAGCAGCTGTACCGCCGCCACTATCAGACGGTGTACCGCTACGCTCTGCGGCTCACCGGCAGCGAACACGCCGCCGAGGAGCTGGCGGCGGAGACCTTTTACCGGGCCATGGTGGCCCTGCCGGATTTCCGGGGCGAGTGCGCCGCCTCCACCTGGCTGTGCCAGATCGCCCGGAACACCTGGACCTCCCTGCGGCGGAAGGAGGGCCGGTGCCAGCCCCTGGACGACACCGCCGCCTTGCCGGACAGCCGGGACTTTGCCGCCGCCTTTGAGGACAAGGACCTGGCCCTGCGCATCCACCGGCTGCTGCACCGGCTGCCGGAGCCGTACCGGGAGGTATTTCTGCTGCGGGTGCTGGGGGAGCTGTCCTTCCGCGACATCGGCAGCCTGTTTGAAAAGGGTGAAAATTGGGCCTGCGTCACCTATCACCGGGCCCGGAAGAAAATCATGGAGCAAATGGAGGGAACGCCATGAAAACCATCGACTGTGCCTTGGCCCAGGATCTGATGCCCCTGTACACCGAGGGGATGCTGAGCCCGGAATCCCGGGAGGCTCTGGAGGAGCACCTGGCCGGGTGCGAAGCCTGCCGCCGGACGGCGGACGAAATGTGCCACCCCCTGCTGGAGCCGCAGTTTCAGGAGGAGGCCCGACTGCTGCGCCGCCTGCGGCGGCGGCGGAAAGCCCTGTGGGCGGCGGTGATCGTCCTGGCGGCGCTGCTGGTGCTGTCCGGCATTCTGTGGTACGCCGAAGCCCGGTACACCGCCCAGGCCCTGACGCCCCGCCTGACCAGGCTGAGCATTCCCAGCCAGGCCGTTCAGGAGAGCTATACGGTTGAGGACGGCAGCGTAGTCATCCAGAAGGTCCCCAACCAGAAATATCTTTACTACTTTCTCCTGCGTTCCAGCAGCAAGGACATCCCCCTGAAGCTGACGGAGGGAAAGGCCTACGGGTTCTATGACGGGCAGCTTTATCAGCTGGACGCCCAATTCTACATCCACGACACCTCCAAGGGCGTCCTGCCCCTGGGGTATGAGTCCGGCGTGGAGTTCAGCAATCAGGTGGTAAACGGCTGGCTGAACCAGCTGCCCGCTCAGGGGCAGCAGCTGGAGCTGGTGATGGTGCTGGACGAGTACCCGGACTATCTGGATCAGCCCGATCAATTCCTGCTGGAGCTGACGTATCAGCCCGCGGGCTTCGCGGCGTCGCTGCTGCCAGACGGCGACACCGCCCCACGGACGGTACGGCTGTGGAGCGAATGAAATAGACAAAGCCCCGGGCGGCCATATCTGCCTTCCGCCGTCCGGGGCTCTGTCATGCCCAAAATGGCATTTTCCCGCCCTGCCGTATTGACAATCCCGGCGGATTTTGCTATACTAAACAAAATTTCATCTGGTTATCTAAATTTTTTTGAGATTCGTTATTCTGTTTTGAAAATATCGCCATGGGAGGACGCCATGATCTTCTATACCGCCGACCTCCACTTTCACTATGAGCCCTTCCTGCCCTCCCGTCCCTTCGGCTCCGTGGAGGAAATGGACCGGGTGCTGATCGCCCGGTGGAACGCCGCCGTGTCGGAGGATGACACCGTGTATGTGGTGGGGGACGTGGGCTATAACCGGGGCCTGGTGCCGGGGGACGCGCTGGCGCGGCTCCGGGGCCATAAGCACCTGATCCGCGGCAACCACGACACCGGCTTTGAAAACGCCGGGGAGCTGTACCGCTATTTTGAGACCGTCACCGACTTCAACGAGATCGACGACGGAGAGGTCCACATTATCCTCTGCCACTATCCCATTCTCTACCGCAGGCGGGGCTATATGATCCACGGTCACCTGCACCAGGCCCGGGGCCCGGAGTACGGCATGCTGCGCCAGATGCCCCGGGTGCTCAACGCCGGGGTGGACGTGAATTTCTACCGCCCCGTGACCCTTCCCCAGCTCATCGAAAACAACCGCGCCTTCTACAGCGGGGAGAATGATGCCCTGATCCCCCCTCCCCCGCCGCCCCAGCGGCGGGTCGGTGACGGCTGGCTGCCGGGCCGGCCGGATTTCCGCCCCCTTCCGTCCCGGCCTGATTCTGATAAGGAGTGACCTATGAAACAGCGTATTCTCGCCCTATTCCTGGCCCTGTGCCTGTGTCTGCCCCTGGCAGCCTGCGGCAAAAAGCAGGGCTACGACCCCCTGGAGGGGGTGCAGACCCGGGTCGTCACCGACTCCGCCGGCCGCCAGGTGGAGATCCCCGCCGATATCCGGCGGGTGGCCCCCAGCGGCTCCACGGCCCAGATGATCCTCATGCCCATTGCCTATGATCTGCTGGCGGGTCTGGCCAGCAGCCCCAGCACGGCCCAGATGCCGTATTTTCCGGAGGAGGTCCGCTATCTGCCCACCTTCGGCCAGTTTTACGGCAACAAGGCCAACCTGAATATGGAGTCCCTCATCGACGCCCGGCCCCAGATCATCATCGACCTGGGTGACAAAAAGGACAGCATCGCCGACGATATGGACCGTATACAGAAGCAGACCGGCATTCCCACGGTGTTTATCGAGGCAAACCTGGACGATATGGCCGCCGCCTACCGGACCCTGGGGGATATCCTGAACCGGTCCGACATGGCGGAGTCCCTGGCCCAATTCATTGAAAAAACCGTCTCCATGGCCCGGGAGAATTCCGCAAAAATCCCCGAGAATCAGCGGCTCTCCGTGCTGTTCGGCACCGGGTCCACGGGCCTTGCCTGCAACGCCGCCGGGTCGGTCCAGGCGGACGTCATCGACCTGGTGGGGGCCGTCAACGCCATCATCCCCCAGGAGGTCAGCAACCGGGGCGGCGGCACCACCGTCAGCCTGGAGGAGGTATACGCCGTGGAGCCGGACGTGATCCTCCTGTCCACCGGCGGCCCCTACGACACCCTGGCCCAGGGGGAGTGGGCGGGCCTGAAGGCCGTGCAGTCCGGGAAATACTACGAGATCCCCGGCCTGCCCTACGACTGGATGAGCTCTCCCCCCTCCGTGAACCGGGTGCTGGGCATCTGGTGGCTGGGGAATCTGCTGTATCCGGAGCTGTACGACTATGACATGGTGCAGGTGGCCCGGGAATACTATGGGCTGTTCTGGCACTATGACCTGACGGAGGAGGAGGCGCGGCAGATGCTCAGCCGCTCCACCCTGAAATGAGGAACGCTATGAGGAAAATCTGCCGCGCCCCGGTTCTGTGTATGCTGCTGGCGGCCGCCGGCGCCGCCGCCCAGACCGTGTACTACAGAAAAGAGAGGAACCCATAAATGAGCACCGTATTTCACAATATCCTCCGGGCGGCGGATAAGCGCTATGCCCGGCGGTTCGCGGTGCTGGGGGCTGTTTTCCTGGCGGTGCTGCTGGGATCGCTGCTGGTAGGGCGGTACGCCCTGTCGCCGGGGCAGCTGGTCCACATGCTGTGGACCCGGATCTCCGGCGGGGCGGCGGACTGGCCTATCAGCGATGACAAGGTGGTCTTTGCCGTGCGGCTGCCCCGGGTGGCGGCGGCGGCCCTGGTGGGGGCGGCCCTGGCGGTGTCCGGCGCGGCGTATCAGGGCATGTTCCGCAATCCCATGGTGTCGCCGGACATTCTGGGGGCCTCCACCGGGGCGGGCTTCGGCGCGGCAGTGGCCATTCTGCTGGGGGCAGGATACTTCGGCATCTCCGCCGCTGCGTTCTGCTGCGGACTGCTGGCGGTGGCGGCGGCCTGGCTGGTCAGCCGCCTGTCCAAGGCCGACCAGGCGGTGGCCCTGATCCTGGCGGGCATGATGATCTCGTCCCTGTTTTCGGCGGGAACGTCGTTTGTGAAGCTGGTGGCGGATACCCAGCAGCAGCTGCCCGCCATCACCTATTGGCTCATGGGATCCCTGTCCTCCATCAAGGACAAGGACGTGGTATTTCTGGCCATTCCCGTGGCCCTGGGGATGATCCCCCTGTTTTTCCTGCGGTGGCGGATGAACCTGCTGACCGTGGGCGAGGAGGAGGCCCAGTCCATGGGCGTGAACACCCGGCGGCTGCGGGGCACGGTGATCGTGTGCGCCACGCTGCTGACCTCCGCCAGCGTGGCGGTGTCGGGTATGATCGGCTGGGTGGGCCTGGTGATCCCCCACTTCTGCCGGATGCTGTTCGGGTACGACTACCGGCGGCTGATCCCCGCCGGGGCCCTGTTCGGAGCGGCATTTCTGCTGGCAGTGGACGACATTGCCCGGCTGGTGACCACCGGAGAACTGCCGCTGGGCATTCTCACGGCCTTTGTGGGCGCGCCACTGTTTCTGTATCTCATTGCGACGGGAGGTGGACGCCGTGTCCATTGACGTAAGGGAGCTGTCCTTCGCCTACGGGCGGCGGCAGGTGCTGCGGAACGTGACCTTCCGGGCGGAGCCGGGGCAGCTGGTGGCAGTGCTGGGCCCCAACGGGGCAGGCAAGAGCACCCTGTTCCGGTGCATTCTGGGCTTTCTGCCCAGATACCGGGGAGACATTGCCCTGTGCGGCCACGCTCTGCGATCCCTGGACCGCAGAGCTCTGGCCCGTCTGGCGGCATATATCCCCCAGACCAGCGCGCCGGTATACAACTACACCGTCCGGGACACGGTGCTGATGGGGGCAGACCCCTTTCACGCGCCGGGACGGCGGCAGCAGGAGACGGCGGACCGGGCCCTGGAGCAGCTGGGCATTCAGGACCTTTGGGACCGGGGCGTCAACGAGATCTCCGGCGGCGAGCGGCAGCTGGCCCTGATTGCCCGGGCCATGGCCCAGCAGGCCAGGATCCTTCTGATGGACGAGCCCACTGCCAGCCTGGACTACGGCAACCAGTTCCGGCTGCTGCGGCAGGTGCGGGCTCTGGCGGACAGCGGGTACACGGTGCTGCTGTCCACCCACAATCCGGAGCACGCCTTCCGGTTTGCCACCCACGCCCTGGTTTTGCAGGACGGCGGCGTCCGGGCCTGGGGCCCGGTGAAGGAGACCCTGACGGAGGAGCTGCTGCGGGATATGTACCGCATTCCCCTGACGGTGGCGGATATTCCTCTGGCCGGAGGGCCGGCGAAGGGGTGCGTATACGGGGAATAAAACGTATAGGACCCTGAAGGGGTTGACAAACGGAAACCACACGCTATAATAGGGTACACAGGTGTCATGACACCTGTGTACCCTATTACTTTACATATGCGAGGTCAATGCTATGGAAGCGGTTCGCAAATTCCTGGCCCGGAAGAACATCGTGTTCTCGGCCAGGCGGTACTTTATCGACGCCATGGGCGCCATGGCCCAGGGGCTGTTCTGCACCCTGCTGGTGGGAACCATCCTCAACACCATCGGTCAGCAGCTTCATATCGGGTTTCTGACGGAGGTGATCGTCACCCTGGGCAAGGGGGAGGGCGCCGTGACGTATACCATCGGCGGCCTGTGCTCCGCTATGGTGGGCCCGGGCATGGCGGTGGCCATCGGACGGGCGCTGGAGGCGCCGCCCCTGGTGCTGTATTCCCTGATTCCCGTGGGCTTTGCCACCAACTATATGGGCGGGGCCGGAGGGCCTCTGGCGGTGCTGTTCGTGGCGATTCTGGCGGCCGAGATCGGCAAGGCCGTCAGCAAGGAGACGAAGATCGATATTCTGGTGACACCTATCGTCACCACTCTGGCGGGCATCGGCATTGCCGCCCTGATCGCCGCACCCATTGGTACGGCGGCCAGTGCCGTGGGCCGGTTCATCATGTGGGCCACGGAGCTGCAGCCCTTCTTCATGGGCATCATCGTATCTGTGGTCATCGGCGTGGCGCTGACGCTGCCCATCTCCTCCGCCGCCATCTGCGCGGCCCTGGGGCTGACGGGGCTGGCCGGCGGCGCTGCCGTGGCAGGCTGCTGCGCCCAGATGATCGGCTTTGCCGTGATGAGCTTCCGGGAAAACCGGTGGGGCGGTCTGGCGGCACAGGGCCTGGGTACCAGTATGCTGCAGATGGGCAACATCGTCCGCAACCCCCGGGTGTGGATCCCGCCCACGCTGGCCTCCGCCATTACGGGGCCTATTGCCACCTGCCTGTTCCGCCTGGAGATGAACGGCGCGGCAGTATCCAGCGGCATGGGCACCTGCGGCCTGGTGGGCCAGATCGGCGTATACACCGGCTGGGTCAGCGATGTGGCCGCCGGGGTCAAGGCCGGCATCACCGGCATGGATTGGCTGGGGCTGGTGCTGATCTCCTTCGTGCTGCCGGCGGTGCTCACATGGCTGCTGGCCCTTCCCCTGCGGAAATGGAAATGGATCAAGGAGGGCGACCTGACCCTGGACCTGTAAAGCCTGCAAGCGGCGTCTCTCCCAGGAGAGGCGCCGCTTTTTTTCTTCTATGGGAAACGCCGCTTGCAAACCGGGACGTCCCGGAGTAAAATGAGACAAGAAAGGGGTGAGGCGTATGCAGCCGGGGATCATGGAGCTGGATCTTCACGGAAAAAACACCTACCAGGCCCGGGTAGCCATCGATGCGGCCCTGCGCCGCTGCGGCGGCGGGGTATATCGCCTGCGGCTGATTCACGGATACCACAGCGGCACGGCCCTGCGGGACCTGTGCCGGGAATACGCCGGACACCCCCGGGTGCTGCGGTTGGTGACCGGCAGCGGCTCCACGGAGCTGGTGCTGCGGGAATTTTAGGGGAGAAAGCAGGATGAAAGCGGATGTGTGCCGCCTGCGAAAAAGTAACATTTGCCTTTTGAGGGAATGTATGCTATGCTGGGGAGGCGTTGGGCCGGAAACCCGGCGCCACTACGGGAAAAGAGGGAAAGCATCATGAAAACTTATCAGGAAATGACCCTTGCGGAGCGGCAGGCGGAATACGCCGCCCTGTGCAGGACCCACCAGGAGCAGAAGGCCCTGGGGCTGGAGCTGAACATGGCCCGGGGCAAGCCCGGCCGGGAGCAGCTGGATATGGTCATGGAGATGTACAACATCCCCCTGACTGCCGACGACTTCATCACCGACGGTATTGATGCGCGAAATTACGGCTATGTGGCGGGTATTCCCATTGCCCGGAAGCTGTTTGCAGACCTTCTGGGCTGCAAGCCCGGCCAGGTCATCGCCGGAGGAAACTCCTCCCTGGAGTTGATGTTCGACGCCGTATCCAAGGCGTATACCCACGGCCTGCTGCACAGCGAGAAGCCCTGGGGCAAGCTGGACCGGGTGAAGTGGCTGTGCCCGGTGCCGGGATACGACCGGCATTTTAAGGTGACGGAGTCCTTCGGCATGGAGCTGATCCCCGTGACCATGACGGAGAACGGGCCGGATATGGACCAGGTGGAGCGGCTGATCCGGGATCCGGAGGTCCGGGGTATGTGGAACGTGCCCAAATACTCCAACCCCACGGGCATCATCTATTCCGACGAAACCATTCGCCGGCTGGCCGCCATGAAGCCCGCCGCGCCGGACTTTATGCTCATGTGGGACAATGCCTACTGCGTCCACGAGCTGGAGGGGGATTTCGTGCCCTTCCCGGACATTCTGTCCCTGTGCGCGGAGTACGGCAACGCCGACATGGTGTATGAGTTTGCCTCCACCAGCAAGATCACCTTCCCCGGGGCGGGCATCGCCTGCGGCGCGGTCAGCGAGGCCAACGTGGAATACTTCAAGAATCTGCTGAACATCCAGATCATCAGCTACGATAAGATGAACCAGCTGCGCCATGTGCGGTATCTGAAGGATAAGGAGACCACCCTGGCGCTGATGCGGCGTCACGCGGCCATTCTGGGGCCCAAGTTCCGCACGGTGGAGGACGAGCTGGACCGCCATCTGTCCCCCTGCGGCATCGCCCGGTGGAGCCATCCCAAGGGCGGCTATTTCGTCAGTCTGGACGCCATGCCCGGAACCGCCAAGCGGACGCTGGAGCTGTGCCGGGACGCCGGCGTCACCATGACCGCCGCCGGGGCCACCTTCCCCTATGGCGTGGATCCCCAGGACAGCAACATCCGCATTGCCCCGTCCCTGCCGCCCATCCACGAGCTGGAGCAGGCCATCGCCATTCTGTGCGACTGCCTGCGTATGGCGGCCCTGGAAAAGCTGGGCGTATAAGACAATCAGCTCAGCGCCGCACCCGGAAGGATGCGGCGCTGAGCTTGTCAAGAATCCGTTTTGTCAGGCCGCTGCCGGCAAATTCGGCTGCCGGGGGCGGCTGCTACTCCGCCAGGAAGCCCAGCTGCCGCAGGCGGTCCGTCAGCTGACGGTAGGCCTCCTCATCGGGGCAGGACAGGGTATGCAGATGGACGCCCTCCGTCAGCTGGGACAGGGGCGCGGCCCCCTTCATGCGGTTCATGAACTGCTCCACATCCAGGCGGCTGTGCAGGTGCAGCGGCGCAGACAGCTGGCCGTATACCGGGTGGTCCACAATGACGTCGATGACCGTGCAGCCGCAGTCCACCATGGCGTTGAGCTCGTCCCGGGTACCCGCGCCGTCGTGGCGGCAGGCCACCTGGCGCACCGTGCCGTCTCCGGGGGCGGGGATCACATAGCCCCGGGCGGTGGCGGTGATGGCCTGGCCTCCGGCCCGCAGCAGGGCCACGTCCCCCACAATGATCTGGCGGCTGACGCCCAGCTCTCGGGCCAAGACAGTGGCGCTGATGGGCTGCTGTGCTTCATGGAGCCGGGCGCTGATCCGGCTCCGTCGTTGTTCGGCGGTCATTTGAGAGAGCTCCCTTCCTGTTTTTCCCCTATCATACACCATGACGGCGCCGGATGGCAAGTGTTTTTGCCAAAGTAATCCCCGGTCCCATCTGCCCTCTTGACAGAAGCGCCGCCGGATGGTACACTATCCGTACATAGAGAATACAATGCGCAAGTGCCTGTGCCGCCGGTTGGGCGGCGCGGGAGAATAGTGAATCAGGTGTGAATCCTGAACGGTACCGCCGCTGTATACGGGGAGGCCGCGCACATGGGACGAAAGTCCGTCACTGGGAAACCGGGAAGACCGTGCGCCGCTGCTGATCCGCCAGTCAGAAGACCTGCTTGCCGCCATGCTGTCCCCGCTGCGCGCCCTACGGCGGAGGATGGGTCCGATCGCGGGAAACCGGCCGCGCCAATGGAGCATTGGCGCGGTTTTTTTGCAAGCCTGAGCGCGGCACAGCCGCAGCTTTCCACGGGGCGGGCAGGGGCAGCCACTCCCGCCCGCCCCCTACCTCATTTTCTGTCAGGAGGACGAACAAATGCTCATCAACTGGTTCCGGGACCAGGATCACCTGGTCTATATCAACGGCGAGACCCAGCTGGCCCAGCTGGAGAAAACCCTGCGCTTTCCCGGCCTTCAGGAGGCGGCAGAGGCCCTGCGGGACAACCCCAACCCCGAGGGCTACACCATCAAGGGGCCCAAGCGCACCTGCGGCCGCCTGTTTGTGCCGGATCTGACCTTCGGCAAGCACATTGAAATGGGCGAGAACGTGTTTTTCTATATGGGCGAGATGGCGGAGTGCTATGTCATCTATTGGCCCGGCAAGCCTGTAACGGAGGTGCACCATGGAGAAGTGTGAGGCCCTGTCCACCAAGCCCGAGGAGTGCCGCTACTCCTTCTTCCAGCACACGGCCTGCGAGTTCTTTCCCTGCCACGAGACGGCCCATCCGGAGGATTTCAACTGCCTGTTCTGCTACTGTCCTCTGTATGCCCTGGGCGACCGGTGCGGCGGCAACTTCCGCTATGTCGGCGACGGCATCAAGGATTGCAGCGCCTGTCTCCTGCCCCACGGGCGGAAAAGCTACAGCTATGTCACCGGGAAGTTCGGCCAGATCGCGGAGCTGGCAAAAAAGAACCGCCATACGGAAGAATAAACAGATGAAATCCCCCCTGCCGGTTGGCAGGGCGTTCGCAAAACAGTCAATGGAGCGTATCGATACAGATACGCTCCATTTCTCATGCCGACATACTATGCAGCAGGGCGCAGCCCCTTGGCTCTCCCTTTGGGAGAGCTGTCACCGCAGGTGACTGAGAGGGTCTTGCCGTTTGCCCTCTCCGTCCTCGCTGCGCTCGGCCACCTCTCCCAAAGGGAGAGGCAAGGGAAACTGTCTTATGACACCCGACCATTGGCAGGGGGGATTTTGTGTCTCAATAGAAAAGATCGTCCAGCTCCATGGTGGCATAGGCGTTCAGGTCCAGCCCCGCCCGGCGGCCCGCCAGATACTCGTAGTACCCCTGGGCGCCGATCATGGCCCCGTTGTCGCCGCAGAGGCTCAGAGGCGGCAGGTACAGGCGGTATCCGGCCCTGTCGCAGGCCCGCTGCAGATCGGAGCGGATGATGGTGTTGGCGGCCACGCCGCCGGCGGCGGCGATGCAGGTGCGGCCCCGGAGACGGGCGGCCTCCATGGCCCGGGGCACCAGCTCGTCGGACACCGCCTGGTTGAAGTCATGGGCCAGGGCGGCGGCGTCCAGAGGCTCCCCCTTCTGCTGGGCGTTGTGGGCCAGATTTACCACAGCGGTTTTCAGCCCCGAAAAGCTCATGTCCAGAGGTGCGCCCTCCACATGGGCCCGGGGTAGGACGTATTTCCCGCCGGGGGACTGGGCGGCCAGCCGGTCCATGGGCTTTCCGCCGGGGTACGGCAGGCCCAGCACCCGGGCGGCCTTGTCGAAGCACTCCCCCGCCGCGTCGTCCCGGGTGGCACCCAGGACCTCCATATCCGTGTAGCCCTTCACGTCCACGATCAGGGTGTTGCCGCCGGACATGGCCAGCGCCAGAAGCGGCGGCTCCAGCTCCGGAAACGCCAGGTAATTGGCGGCGATATGGCCCCGGACGTGGTGCACCGGGATCAGGGGAACCCCCAGGGCGTAGGCGGCGGACTTGGCGAAGCTGACCCCCACCAGCACCGCGCCGATGAGGCCCGGGGCATATGTCACCGCCACGGCGTCGATGTCCTTCCGGGTCAGGCCCGCATCCCGCAGAGCCTGATCCGTCAGACCGGCAATGGCCTCCACATGCTTGCGGGAGGCGATCTCCGGCACCACGCCGCCGTACAGGGCGTGCATGTCCGCCTGGGACAGGATGGCGTCCGACAGCACCGTCCGCCCGTCCCGCACCACCGCCGCGGCAGTCTCGTCGCAGGAGGATTCAAAGGCCAGAATGTTCATTTGCTCTCCTCCCCAAAGGTCCGGGTCAGGATCAGGGCGTCCTCCCGGGGCAGATCATAGTAGTTCCGGCGGCGTCCGGCCTCCCGGAAGCCGAACCGGGTATACAGGGCAATGGCGGCGGCGTTGCTGGGCCGGACCTCCAGGGTCAGGAAGGCCAGGTGGTTGGCCCGGGCAAAGCGCAGGAACACGTCCAGCAGCTTCCCGGCCACGCCCCGGCGGCGATACGGGGGAAACACCGCCACGTTGGTGATATACCCCTCGTCGGCGGCCACCAGCAGCCCGGCATAGCCCACTGCCTCCCCTGTGGCGGCGTCCTCTGCCACCAGAAAGGCCGCGCACTCATTGTCCAGCTCCTCGGCCAGCATTTTCCGGGACCAGGGCCGGGAGAAGCAGGTGCGCTCCAGCTGCTCCAGAGCGTCCAGATGATCCGCCGTCATGGGTACAATGTTGATGTTGTTCATAATTTCCTCGGTTTTACGCGATGTTATTCCACGGTGACGCTTTTGGCCAGGTTCCGGGGCTTGTCGATGTCGCAGCCCCGCTCCAGGGCGATGTAGTACGCCAGCAGCTGCAGGGGCGCCACACCCAGCTGGGGCAGCAGCATAGGCTCCACCTCCGGCACCGTCAGCACCCGGTCTGCCCGGGCCAGCATAGCCTCCCGGTGGGTCTCGGTGGTCAGGGCCAGGACGCGGGCGCCCCGGGCCTGTACCTCCACCACGTTGCTCATGGCCTTGTCAAACAGAGGCCCGTAGGTGCTCAGGGCGATAACCGGCGTTCCCTCCTCGATCAGGGAGATGGTGCCGTGCTTCAGCTCGCCGGAGGCATACGCCTCGGAGTGGATATAGCTGATCTCCTTGAGCTTCAGGCTTCCCTCCAGGCTCAGGGCATAGTCCAGGTTCCGGCCGATGAAGAACACGTCGTCCCGTCCGGCGAAATCCTTGGCCATCTCCCGGATCTGGTCCGCCTGGGCCAGCACCTGCTCCAGCTTTTCCGGAAGATCCAGGATATCCCGGATCATGGCGGTGTATGTCTCGTAGTCCACGGTGCCCATGACCTCGCCGAAGTACAGGCCCAGCAGGTTCAGCACCGCCATCTGGGTGCTGTAGGCCTTGGTGGTGGCCACGGCGATCTCCGGCCCGGCCCAGGTATACAGCACGTCGTCGGACTCCCGGGCAATGGAGGAGCCCACCACGTTGACGATGGACAGAATGCGGGCGCCCCGCTTTTTGGCCTCCCGCAGGGCGGCCATGGTATCCAGCGTCTCGCCGGACTGGCTGATGACGATGACCAGGTCCCGTTCCCCTACGATGGGGTCGCAATAGCGGAACTCGGAGGCCAGGCACACCTCCACGCTGCGGCGCAGCATCCGCTCCAGGTTATACTTGCCCACCATGCCCACATGGTACGACGAGCCGCAGGCCACGATGTAGATGCGGCCGATGGCCCGGATCTGCTCCGGGGTCATGGTCAGGTCCTGAAGCACCACGCGGCCTCCCTGGATCCGGGCGGCGGTGGCCTTGCGGATGGCGGCGGGCTGCTCCATGATCTCCTTGAGCATGAAGTGGGCGTAGCCGCCCTTTTCCGCGGCGTCCACCTCCCAGTCCACATGGTGGTGCTTCTTCTCCACCGGGCGCAGCTGGCGGTCGTATACCCGGATGCCGCTGCGGGAAAGGATGGCCAGCTCCCCGTCGTCCATATAGGCGATGTCCCGGGTGTGGCGGATCAGGGCCGTCACATCGGAGGCGATGAAGTTCTCGCCGTCGCCGAAGCCCAGCAGCAGGGGCGCGTCCTTCCGGGCGGCCACCAGCCGGTCGGGATAGTCGGCGCAGATGATGCCCAGGGCATAGGCCCCGTCCACCGCGTGGAGCAGCCGGTTCATGGCCTCAAAGAAGTCGCCGCAGTCGCTGTAGTAATAATCCAGCAGCTGGGCCACCACCTCGGTGTCCGTCTCGGAGCGGAAGGTGTAGCCCTTTTGCAGCAGCTCCTCCTTCAGCGCGATGAAATTCTCGATGATGCCGTTGTGGACCACGGCGAACTTGCCGCTCTGGCTCAGATGGGGGTGGGCGTTGACGTCGCTGGGCTCGCCGTGGGTGGCCCAGCGGGTGTGCCCGATGCCCAGGGTGCCCGGCAGGTCCGCGCCGTCATGGCTCATCTCCCGCAGCACCTGGACCCGGCCCTTTTTCTTGCAGACCCGCAGCACGCCGTCGCCGCACACGGCCATACCGGTGGAGTCATAGCCCCGGTATTCCATGCGCTCCAGGCCCTCCAGCAAAATAGGGGCGGCCTCCTGGCGGCCTACGTATCCGATAATTCCACACATAAAAAAATTCCTCCTGATCTGTTGAAATGGGGAGGACAAACACGCAGATGATTTGCCTCATTCTCCGGTCGCAGCATCTCTGTTTTGCGGTCGCCCGCATATTTGCCCGCTGCGTGCGCGCCCGGACGGCGCGGGAGAGCTCCCGCCGAAGGTTCGATCCTCTCTCCTCCTCGTTATCCTGCCGGAAGGGCAGGCACATGGCGCTTGGTATGGGATTTTCCCGGGGGCCTCCTTTCTCGGTTCTGCGTCATATATATCAAACGGCCTGGGGCCGGTTGAATCCGTATAACTTTCTCTCATCGGCGCATACTGGCCATAGAAGGGGGAATGCTCATGGCCACTGCTTTTTTCCGCACCATCATCCTGTATCTGCTGCTGATCGTGGGCCTGCGTCTGACGGGAAAGCGCCAGATCGGCGAGCTGGAGCCCATCGAGCTGGTGCTGACCATGCTGCTGTCGGACCTGGCGTCGGTGCCCATGCAGGATTTTGATTCGCCGCTGATCAACGGGGTGGTTCCCATCCTGACGCTGCTGGCTCTGACCACGCTGCTGAGCTATATCAGCTTCCGCAGCGGGCGGTTCCGGTCCCTGATCTGCGGGGAGCCGGCCATTGTGGTGCGCTGCGGCAGACTCCAGCAGCGGGCCATGCGCCATAACCGCATGACGGTGGACGAGCTGATGGAGGAGCTGCGGGGCCAGGGGGTCACCAACCTGAAGGACGTGAAATACGCCGTGCTGGAGACCAGCGGCCAGGTATCGGTGCTGCTGCGGTCCGACGCCCAGCCGGTGACGCCCGCGCAGCTGTCCATGAACGCGGCGGACGATCCGTTCCTGCCGGTGCTGCTGATCAACGACGGGCGGCTGCTGCGGGACAACATGAAGAAAATGGACGTGGACGACGCGTGGCTGCGCCGGCAGCTGAAGCGGGAGCACCTGAAGGACCCGTCTCAGGTGTTTCTCCTGTCCCTGGACCAGGGGGGCAACGTGATCTGCCAGGCCAAGGAGGACGTATGAAGCGGTTTCTGATCGTTCCCTCGCTGGTGCTGGCGGTGCTGCTGGCCCTGTGCATTCTCAACGCGGCGGCTCTGAACCGCCGGACCGGCCGGTGGATGGACCAGGCGGACCGGATCGCCCAGCTGGCGGCCCAGGAGCGCTGGGACGTGGCCCGGGAGGCCATGGACGCCCTGGCGGACAGCTGGGACGGGGCCCAGGATTATCTCCATGTGGTCATCCACCACGAAACCCTGGACGCGGCCCAGGTGACCCTGTCCCGGTGCCGGACCCTGTGCCGGCTGGAGCAGGGGGATGACCTGCTGCCGGAGCTGACGCAGCTGCGCCAGCAGCTGGAGCTGCTGGACGAGCTGGAGCGCCTGAGCCTGCGGAATATTCTATAAATTTATTGAAAAAAGCAAAGCTTTTTTCAATAAAAGGCTCTCGCTCCGAACCGCGCGTCCCGCCGAGTCGGCGGGACACACTCTCTCCGCGCAAAGTGTTTTTTGTGACGTACACGCCGCCGCAAAAAACGGATTGGATTTTATTCACGGCCTGCGGGCCGTGAACTCTGCGAGGCAGATTCTAAAATAAATATGCGTTCTATTTCTCACTCAGGAGCTTGTTCAGCTCGCTCATGAAGGTGTTGATATCCTTGAACTGGCGATACACCGAGGCAAAGCGGACGTAGGCCACCTCGTCGGCCTTCTTCAGCTTCTCCATGACCTTCTCGCCGATGGTCCCGGTGCTGATCTCCCGCTCCAGGGAGTTTTGCAGCTCCTGCTCGATCTCGGTGACCATGCGCTCCATTTCCGCCACGGATACCGGGCGCTTTTCGCAGGAGCGCTGGATGCCCCGCAGCACCTTGCTGCGGTCGAAGCTCTGGCGGCTGCCGTCCTTCTTGATGACCACCATCGGCAGATACTCAATGGTCTCATAGGTGGTAAAGCGCTTCTCGCAGGACAGGCACTCGCGCCGCCGGCGGATGCTGGCTCCCTCGTCCGCAGGACGGGAATCCACCACCTTGCTCTCGCGGTAGCCGCAATAGGGACATCTCATGGGTCTCTCCTCCTTTGTGGTGATACTCTATGGTATTATACCACATATCGCCGGATTATGGTAGACCCAAATTTCACTTTTCTTCCGGGGGCACCGGATCCCGGCCCAGAAAGCGGTATTCCGCCCAGCGGCGGCCGTCCATGGTCCGGATCCGGGCCAGGCAGAACAGCTCCGTCAGGGGAAAGGGCCGGTCCTCGCCATAGGGCAGGGCCAGCCGCAGCTGCCGCCCCTCCCGGCGGCACATGGCCCCCGGCGGCAGGGGCAGCGGACAGTCCCCGGGTCCGGCGGGGCGCCAGGCAGGCTCCCGGCTCCCGCAGGGCTCCGCCCCGGCCCACCGGACCCCGCCCAGGGAGGCCGTCAGGCGGCGGGAAAACCGGCGGCGCAGCCGCCCGCCCTCCAGAAGCCCCAGGTCCAGGCGGCCCTCCTCCCCCTGGACCCAGGCCCGCCACAGCCCCGGCTCCGGGTCCGGGCACCGCAGCTCGAACACCGTGTCCTGCCCGGCGGCGGTCACGGTCATGGCTCCGGCGGCCCGGTCCCCGATATACACAGGATACGTCATGCAGCGCGCCTCCCCATCAAAGCATCCCCGGCAGGGGCTGTGCCAGTGTATGCACAGTCTCCGCCGGGGATGCCCCGTCCCGCCTTACCCGGCGGAGGGCAGGCTGTCCACCACCCGGTCCCACCCCAGGTTGCCGGTATCATAGCAGTATGTCTCTCCGTCGGAATAGGTATAAGCCACGAACACGCCGAAGGTCTCCTCAGGGGTATAGCCGCCCCGGATCGGCACCTCCCACAGCCGCAGAAGACTGCCGTCGCCGAAGTCCAGGGTCACGCCCTCTCCCTCCGGCAGCTCCTGCTGGCGCTTGCCCATTCCGGCCTGCCGGAGCTTTTCGCTGATACCGGCCCCGGCCAGCTGAGGATAGTGGATGCGGCTGCCGGCCCGCTCCAGCCACACGCCGTCATGTTCCCGGGCATACAGCACGCTGCCGTTCAGAGCGTCCATATACCGGTGGTATGCCGCGCTCTGCCGGGACGCCCACACAAGCGGCGTGGCCGTCAGCGCCAGCAGCACCGCCGCCAGGGTGATCCACAGCCCCAGCTTCAGGCGGCTGCGGTCCTTTTTGGACTGCGGCGCCTCCCGAAATGCTTCATACATGGTCATGCCTCCTTTGTTTATGTTCTGTAAACCTCATGATACCATACCCAGGCGGCCCCGTCAAGGCAAAAAAGCTCCCCCGGGAGAGACAAATGACTCTCCCGGGGGAGCTCCTGCCTGGGGAAGGTTATGTACCCTCCGCCGGGCCGCTATACCAATCTGCTGCGGGGCAGGCCGAAGCTCACCGCAATGGCGTCGTCCACCCGCTCCATCACCGCGCCGTCCACCCGGCCCATCCGCTCCCGCAGGCGGCGTTTGTCCAGGGTGCGAATCTGCTCCAGCAGGATCACGGAATCCTTGGGCAGGCCGCAGCACTGGGCCGCCACCTCGATATGGGTGGGCAGCTTGGCCTTGCCCATCTGGGAGGTGATGGCCGCCGCGATGACGGTGGGGCTGTGGCGGTTTCCCGTGTCATTCTGGACGATGAGCACCGGGCGCACGCCCCCCTGCTCGCTGCCCACCACCGGGCTCAGGTCGGCATAATAGATCTCGCCGCGCTTGACATTCGTATCCACAAACGTTCACACTCCGCCGGAAGAAGTACCCGAAGCATCGGGTCACTTTCATTCTCCCACGCAGCCGGGGAATTTATACCCGGTTTTCCCGCCCCGTTTCATTCTATGGAGCCGGGGCGGCCAGTGTGCGTCAGAACCGCAGCAGCAGCTCCCGCTCGGTGACCTGCCCGTTTTGCAGATACACCCGGGGCACCCGCTTGCTGACGGCGCAGGTCAGCTCATAGGGGATGGTCCCCGCCTGGGCGGCCATGGTCTCCACCGGGTTCCGGGGCCCGAAGATCTCCACCTCGTCCCCCACGTCCACCCCGGGCAGGTCCGTCAGGTCGATCATGGACATATCCATGCAGATGCGGCCCCGCTGGGGCGCGGGACCCTTGGCGGTCATCAGGCTGCACCGGCCGGACAGGCACCGGAAGAACCCGTCGGCATAGCCGTAGGGCACCACGCCCATGCGGGTGCGGCGCTGGGTGGTGAACAGCCGTCCATAGCTGACGGAGGTGCCGGGCTCATAGGTCTTGGTGGTGCTGATGGTGGTTTTCAGGGTCATCACCGGCCGCAGGTCCAGCCCCTGGGCAAACTCCCCATACCCATACAGCAGCAGGCCCGGGCGCACCATGTCCAGGTGCATCTCCGGATAGCAGGCGGTGGCCCCGGTGTTGGCGCAGTGGCGCAGGGGAAAGCGCCTGCCGCGCTTTTCCTCCACCGCCCGGATCACCCGGCAGAACAGGTCAAACTGCCGGCGGGTATAGGCCACGCTGTCCGGGTCCGGCTCATCGGCCACGGCAAAGTGGGTGAAGATGCCCTCGGCCTCCAGCCCCGGCAGGGCGCAGGCCTGGCAGATGCCCTCCACGCCGCCGTCGAAGTGGCTGCCGTCGCAGAGATAGCCCAGCCTGGACATGCCGGTATCCACCTTGATGTGGATCTTCAGCGTGCCGCCCAGAGCCGTGGCCTCATGGCTGTATTTCAGGGCCTTGGCCTTACAGGTGACGGCCTGGGTAATGTGGTGCTCTATCAGCCGCCCCACCTGCTCCTTGGGGGTGTGGCCCAGGATCAGCACCGGCATGGAGACGCCGTTGGCCCGCAGCTCCATGGCCTCGTCAATGCTGGACACCGCCAGATAATCCGCCCCCAGGTCCTGGAGGGTCCGGGCCACCTGCACGGCCCCGTGTCCGTAGGCGTCGGCCTTTACCACGCCCAGAAAGCGCACGTCCGGCCCGATATGCCGCCGCAGTCGGCGATAGTTGTGGGCCAGTGCGTCCAGGTCGATCTCCGCCCAGGTCCTCCGCAGTGTAGATTCCATGATGATAGCCTCTCTTTATTCTGAAGTAAAGGACAGCAGCCGGGCCGTCAGCACCACGCGGCTGTCCTGGGTAAACTCGGCATACAGCGGCGCGCCGCCGCCGTCCAGCCACACGGTGCACAGCACCTTGCCGCCGGCGGCGGTGGTGTCCAGGGCCAGACGCAGGCAGTCGGCCCCATCCAGGGTCTCCCGGCCCGCCTCCGCCAGATAGCCCTCCGCCACGGCGTGCAGCAGCCACGGCAGGCAGTTGGCCGGAGCCACGTCCCGCAGACTTCCGGCGGACAAAGCCGCCCCGTCGTAGGAAACCGTCAGGTCCTCCCCGCTGACGCTGGCCGTCAGGCCCGCCAGATCCTCCGGGGCGGTAACGGTGGTCCCGGCGCCGGTGGGGGTCCAGTCGCAGGACACGGTGAACGTGCGGTTCTCCGTCTCCAGGTGGCAGGTGATCTCCGCCTCCATATGGGCGGCCTGCATATCCCGGTACCGCTGGCGCAGACTCTCCGCCTGCGACGTGGTCTTTTTTCCGCAGCCGGCCAGCAGCAGCGCCGCCGCCAGCAGCCATACCAAGCATTTTTTCACGGTAAACCCTCCCTTTCCGGAAGGCTCTCCGCTATCCCAGCGATGTTCTCTATCTATTGCAGCTTGCCGAAAAAGCCTCGCAGAGTTTGCCGCCCGCAGGCGGCAAATAAAGTGCAATCCGTTTTTTGCGGCGGCGTGTACGTCGCAAAAAACACTTCTCAGTCTGCAAGTGTGGAATTTGTTCGCTTTCAGCGAACAAATTATGCGCGCGGCAGGCTGCGAATCTTTTGTTTTAAAAGGGCAAAGCCCTTTTAAAACAGTGTCTGTCACTCCGTTACCTCCCGCAGAGCGGCAGGAATGCGGTCCAGCAGGTCCGACGGGGTCATGCCCCACAGGCCCACGTCCCGGGCGGCCAGGTCCCCGGCCCGTCCGTGGAGCCACACCGCCGCGCAGCAGGCGTCCATCGGCGCAAGGCCCAGGCCCAGCAGGCTCACCAGCATCCCCGACAGCACGTCGCCGCTGCCGCCCTTGGCCATGCCGCAGTTGCCGGTGGAGTTCACCATCCGCCGCCCGTCCGGGGCGGCAATGACCGTGCCGGGGCCCTTGAGCACCAGATACACCCCGTGCCGGGCGGCAAAGTCCGCCGCGGCCTGCTCCCTTCCCCGGGACAGGTCGCCGCCCGCCCGGAGAAATTCTCCCTCATGGGGCGTCAGCACCGTGGTGCGGCCCCGGCGCAGGGACAATGCATCCATATGCCCGGAAAGGGCGTTTATGCCGTCGGCGTCCAGCACCAGGGGCCGGTCCAGGTCCAGCAGCCGCCGGACCAGGGCGTCGCATCCGGGGCCGCGCCCCAGGCCGCAGCCCACAAGCACCGCGTCGCAGGCGCCGGCCCGCCGCCGGATGGGCTCCTCCGCCTCCGGGGACAGCCTTCCCTCCCGGGACGGCAGGGGAAACGGCATGACCTCGTCGCACTTGGCCGCCGCCACCGGCCACACCGGCTCCGGAACCCCCAGATACACCAGGCCCGACCCGGTGCGTACCGCCGCCCGGCCTGCAAACACTGCCGCGCCGGAAAAGCCCACGCTGCCGCAGATGCACAGCACCTTGCCGAAGGTGCCCTTGTGGCCCATGGGGTCCCGCCGGGGCAGACGCCCCCGGACCCACGAAGCCGTGATCTCCTCCATGCCGTCACCTCCCGGATTTTCCCTTAGTATAGCACGGTTTTGCGGCGATGGCGAGGTTTTTTTCCCGGTCCGCCCGGAATATTTGGTTCCTCCGGCCTTGACAGCGCCCCGGTGAAAAGAGTATAAATAGGTAACTGAACACAAGGAGGTATCCGCCATGCATTCTTCCACCCAACAGTTTGTCCGGGCCATGGACGCCAAGGACATCAAGCACTCCGACCCGGAGGCCGCCGCCGGCGGCCGGGAAACCGTCACCGTGATCTACAGCGGTGAGAATATTCCCTCCATCCGCATGCGCTTTTTCTTCGACCAGGACTGCCAGGATGTGGCCATCCGGGTATTTGACCTGGTGAAGGTGCCCGAAGCCAAGCTGGATGTTCTCCTGAAGGCCATCAACGCCGTCAACCGGCGCTTCCGCTTTGCCAAGTTCGTTCTGGACACCGACGACAACAGCGTCCAGGCCGAGCTGGACGCCGTATTCCGCAGCCACGACGTGGGGGAGATCTGCCTGGAGCTGATGGCCCGCTGCGTGGACATCTGCGACAAAGCGTATCCCGATCTGATGAAGGCCCTCTGGGCCTGAGTCGAGCCCCGTCGATTTTGGGGATTGAGTCCGGCGGTTCGATGTGTTATACTGGACTTACTTTTTCAGGAGGCAAGCTGTATGACACTCAATGAACTGAAAGTCGGCCAGTCCGGGGTCATCACCGCCGTGGGCGGGGACGGACCCCTGCGCTGCCGTCTGTTGGATATGGGACTTATTCCCCGGACCGCCGTCCGGCTGCAAAAGGTAGCCCCCATGGGGGACCCCATCGAGATCCGCGTCCGTGGGTACGAGCTGACCCTGCGGGTGGAGGATGCCATGAATATCCAGGTAAAGGGGGAGACGGTATGATCTTTGCCTTAGTCGGCAACCAGAATTGCGGCAAGACCACGCTTTTCAACGCCCTCACCGGCTCCAACCAGCATGTGGGCAATTTCCCCGGCGTCACCGTTGACCAAAAGACCGGCGAGATCCGGGGAGAAAAGGGCTGCTCCGTGGTGGATCTGCCGGGGATTTATTCCCTGCGGCCCTATACCCAGGAGGAGATCGTCTCCCGGGACTATATCCTTCAGCAGAAGCCCGACGGCATCATCAACATCGTGGACGCCACCAACATCGAGCGCAACCTCTATCTGACGCTGCAATTGCTGGAGCTGCGGGTGCCTATGGTGCTGGCCCTGAACATGATGGACGAGGTCCGCGCCAACGGCGGCACCGTGGACGTGCAGAAAATGAGCCGCACGCTGGGCATTCCGGTGGTGCCCATTTCCGCCGCCAAGGGCGAGGGCGTGTCGGAGCTGGTGGACCAGGCACTCTCTGTGGCCCGGGGCCATGTGCTGCCTAAGGTCACGGACTTCTGCGCCGATGACTCCGCCGTTCACCGCTGCATCCACGCGGTGGTCCACCTGATCGCCGACCACGCCGACCGCATGGGCGTTCCGGCCCGGTTCTGCGCCGCCAAGCTCATCGAGGGCGGCGACGATCTGGCGGACCGGCTGGCCCTGGACCAGAACGAGCGGGAGCTGCTGGAGCACTGCATCGTCCAGATGGAGGCGGAAACGGGCCTGGACCGCAACGCCGCCCTGGCGGACATGCGGTACACCTTCATTGAAAACGTGGTGGACGCCTCGGTGGTCAAGTGCCACGAAAGCCGGGAGCACGCCCGGTCCGTGCGGCTGGACCGTCTGCTGACGGGGCGATTCACGGCGGTGCCGGTGTTTTTGGGCATCATGCTGCTGACGTTCTGGCTGACCTTCGACGTCATCGGCCAACGACTGTCCGACTGGCTGTCCGTGGGGGTGGACGCCCTGACGGCGGTGGTGGACCGGGCGCTGACGGCCTACGGCATCAACCCGGTGGTACACAGCCTTATCGTGGACGGCATTTTTGCCGGTGTGGGCAGCGTGCTGGTGTTTCTGCCCATCATCGTGACGCTGTTTTTCTTCCTGTCCATTCTGGAGGACACCGGCTACATGGCCCGGGTGGCCTTCGTCATGGACAAGCCCCTGCGCAGGATCGGCCTGTCCGGCCGCAGCATCGTTCCCATGCTCATCGGCTTCGGCTGCTCCGTTCCCGCCATCATGGCCACCCGCACGGTATCCTCGGACCGGGACCGGAAAATGACCATTTTGCTGACGCCGTACATGAGCTGCTCGGCCAAGATCTCCATCTATGGCTTTTTTACGGCGGCGTTCTTTCCCCGCTACCGGGCTCTGGTGATGATCGGCCTGTATGTGCTGGGCATCGCCATCGGCATTGTGGCGGCCCTGATCATGAACAAGACCGCCTTCCGCGGAAAGCCTGTGCCCTTTGTCATGGAGTTGCCCAACTACCGGCTGCCCAGCGCCAGAAGCGTGGCCCTGCTGCTGTGGGAAAAGGCCAAGGATTTCCTCCAGCGGGCGTTCACGGTGATCTTCTGGGCCACCATCGTCATCTGGTTCCTCCAGAGCTTCGACACCCGGCTCAACGTGGTGTCCGACAGCTCCGGCAGTCTGCTGGCCCTGATCGGCCAGGTCATCGCCCCGATCTTCGCACCCATGGGCTTCGGTGACTGGCGCTGCGCCACGTCGCTGATCTCCGGCTTCATTGCCAAGGAGTCCGTGGTCAGCACCCTGGGGGTGCTGCTGGGCGGCGGGGCCATCTCCGGCCTGTTCACCACCCGGTCCGCCCTGAGCTTCCTGGTGTTCACCCTGCTGTACACCCCCTGCGTGGCGGCGGTGGCCACCATCCGGCGGGAGCTGGATTCCTCGCTGAAAACGCTGGGTGTGGTGGCCATGCAGTGCGGCGTGGCCTGGCTGGTGTCGCTGGCGGCATACGCTCTGGCGGGCCTGTGGTAAGCGGCGGAGCCCGTCCCGATACAGCGCCGGGACAGGCCGGGATATAGCGGGATATAGCGGGACGCCCCGGCCAAAACTGGCCGGGGCGTTCTTTGCGTTATTCTTCCGGCAGCCAGGCCAGCGTCCGGCCCAGAGGCGCAGTGAACCCCAGGGCCCGGTGCATGGCCTCGTCACAGGGTGCGCAGCATACCGTCAGGCTGGCGATGCTCCGCTCCCGGCACAGTGCCTGGGCGGCCTGCACCAGCTGCCGGGCCACGCCCCTGCGGCGGAATACCGGCTCCACATAGAAATCCTCCAGCTGACCAACCGGTCCGCAGGCAAAGGTGGAGAATATCTCCGCCACCGAGCACATGCCCACAGACCGGCCATCCCGCCTGGCCACCAGGAAGGTGATTCTCCCCTCCCGGATGGCCTGGGTCAGCCGCTCCTGCTGCTCCTCCGTCAGGGGTTCCTCTCCAATGTCCTGGCGATAGCCGTTTTCCAGCTTCCCAAGCTGCCAGTCTGTCGGGTCGGTCAGCCGCTCCACGGTGATGGGCCGGTGCTCCCGGGGCGGCAGCAGCATCAGCGGCACACCCCACTCATCGGCCCCGTTGGCCACAAAGCCCAGTCGGCCCCAGAAGCGCTGCCGCGGCGGTGTGGTGCAGTTCAGCTCCGCGTATCCGGCCCCCTGTTCCCGGGCCCAGTTCAGCAGCGTCCGGGCGCAGGCCGTGCCCATTCCGCCGCCCCGGTGCTCCGGCAGCACGCAGAACTCCAGAATGAAGCATTTGCCGTCCTCGCCGGTGAACACCGCCGCCAGGGCAAAGCCCACATCCTGCCCGTTCCGGGAAAACACCAGCCAATGGACCGGATGGACCGGCCGGGTGCGAAGGCTCTCCATGGTCCGGCGGTAGTCGTCTCCCAGAAAATACGGCCGGTCCTCGTCCTCCGGGTCCGGGAAAATATCCCGGCAGAAATAGGCCCGAAGCCGCTCCCAGAACAGGGACCGTTCCTCCTCCGTGACGGCCTCGCGGATGACAATGTTTTCTATCATGTACTTTTCCTCCATTATATTGCACCAAATGACGCGATTTGCGGGAGGGTCAGCAGCTGCGGCCCCTCCCCGGCCGCACGATATGATCCATCATGAAGCATTCCTCCTTTTCCATAGTTATTCCCGCAGGATATCGGGCGGACAGAGTCGTCCGCCCCTACAGGTCTAAATGCATGGGCTGGGACTCTGCCCCACCCCTGTGCGCAAAAAACTCCCTCTGCGGTAAACGCAGAGGGAGTTCTTTCCTGTAACTTGCGAGGCCCTTACGGAGTAAAAAACTTACTCGGTGACGAAGGGCAGCAGAGCGATCTGACGGGCCCGCTTGATGGCCTCGGTCAGCTGACGCTGATGCATGGCGCAGGTGCCGGTGGTCCTGCGGGGCAGGATCTTGGACCGCTCGGAAATGAAGCGGCGCAGCTTGGCGGCATCCTTGTAATCGATATACTCGCACTTGTCAACGCAGAACTGGCAAACCTTCTTGCGTTTGCGGCCGGCGCCCCGGGGGGCTCTATTTTCGCGTTCCATAGCCATGGAAGAATTCCTCCTTTATAGAATTAGGTGTACCTGGGGTACTCAGAACGGCAGGTCGCCGTCCTCCTCGTCGATCTCGGCAAAGTCGGAGCTGCCGCCCACGGGAGCGGAATAGCCGCCGGTGGGTGCGCTGTAAGCAGGGGGAGCGGAGAAATTACCGCCGGTGGGAGCACCGTCCCGCTTGGAATCGCCGAAATAGACGTTGTCGGCAATCACCTCCGCACTTCTGCGGTTGTTGCCTTCGCGGTCTTTCCAGTCACGGATCTGAAGCCGGCCCTCCACCACGGCCATACGGCCCTTGGTGAAGTATTTGGCCACGAACTCGGCCGTGCTGCGCCAGGCCACCACATCGATGAAATCGGTCTCCTTCTCGCCGCTCTGGGACTTGAAGTCCCGGTCCACGGCCAGGGAGAAGCTGGTGACGGCGGTACCGCTCTGGGTACGGCGCAGCTCAGGGTCCCGGGTCAGACGACCCATGATGAAAATCTTGTTGAGCATAAAACTGCCTCCCTTACTCGCCCTTGCAGACGATCATGGAACGCATGATGCCCTCGGTAATGCCCAGGATACGATCCAGTTCCTTGGGGAATTCCGGGCCGCTGGTGAAGCTCATCAGCACATAGTAGCCTTCGGTCTTGTAGTCGATGGCGTAAGCAAGACGGCGCTTGCCCCACTCGTCCACGACCACGTCGGAGCCGTTCTGCTCGGCCAGGGTCTGGAACTTTGCCACGGTAGCGGCAATAGCCTCCTCACTCTGTGCCGGGTCAATGATGTAAACGACCTCGTAGTTGGCGGAAATCTTAGCCATACTTTTGCACCTCCTTTTGGACTTATGGCCCTCACCTTCTGTGAGAGCAAGGATATGTCCGCATACGCAGACTCATATATTATACCGGTTTTCCCGGAAAAGTCAAGGTTTTTCCGGCTGTTTTTCCCGATTATTTTGCAGGGCCGGCCCCTACGGATCAGCTTATCCGTAGGGGCCGATGGTCACATCGGTATAGTACCAGTGCAGGATATCCTGCCAGGTTTTGCCCTCTGCCGCCAGCTGGTTGGCCCCGTATTGGCTCATGCCCACACCGTGGCCGAAGCCGGTGACGTGAAACGTCACCCTGTCCGCCGCGGCCTCCGCAGTGAAGCACGCCGACCGCAGACCGTACAGGCTGCGGACCTCGGTCCCCTCCACGGTGACGCCGCCGATGGTCACGGTCTCCACCCGGCCGGAGGCATTTTCCGTCCGGCCTGTGATCCAGGTTTCCGGCGCCCCGGCAAAGGAGGCCTCCGGGTGAGCCGCCAGAAACGCCTGCTGGAACTCCGCCGCCGGCAGCTCCCTGACGCTGTAGTAATTGGGCACAGAGCCTTCCCCTTCGGGGCTTTTCACGCTGTGCAGATACGGCAGGGTGGACACCCACACGTCTCCGGAGTTGGCGGTGACTCTGGCAGAGGATGAGTGAAACGCCGCCAGAATGGGCTGTCCGTTGTACAGGATCACCTGTCCGTCGGTGTCCCGGACGGCCTGCTGGACCTTGGCCTCGTATTCGGCGGCGTGCTCGCCCCATTTTTCCGCCGCCGCCTGGGCGGAGGTGTAGGCATTGCAGCAGTGATAATCCATGCACACATCGGCATCCGGGTGCTCCGCCTTGCGGCCGGAGGCCATGTGGTAACAGATAAAGGTCCGCTCCGCCACGGCCTGGGCGTCCAGGGCCTGCTGGTGGAAGGAGGCAGGCATTTCTCCCCGGACCACCCCGGGCAGATACTCCGCCATGGTCATCTCCACCACCTGCTCCCCGTCCCACACCCGCAGCAGAACCGCCCCGTCGGCGGCGCTTTGTCCCGGGACTGTCCCGGTTTGTCCCGGGTCAGCATCCGGGACAGGCCGGGATGTCCCGGTGTCCTTCCCGGCGCCCAGCAGAGCCCCGCCAAACAGCAGCACCGTCAGCAAAAATCCCGCCGCCCAGTAACGCATGTCCATCCCCCCTTCGTTTGGTGGCAGTCTATGCGGAGGCGGACGGCGGCAGAACCGAAAAAATCTCCCCGGCGGAAAACCGCCGGGGAGAGCCGCTATCATCTGTTATCCGAAGCTGCGGTTGGACCGGAGGACTACCTCCGCGTCGAACTGCTGGCCGTCCCGCAGGATGGTCAGGGTCACGGTATCGCCGATGACGTGGCTGCGCCGGACCGTCAGCAGGTCGCTGGTGACGGAAATGGGCTGGCCGTCCGCCGCCAGGATTACATCGCCGGCCTGGATGCCGGCGTCGGCGGCGCCGGAGCCGCCGGACACCTCCACCACCTGGACCTGGGTGCCGCCGCCATCCTTTTCCACGGTGGTGACGGTGATGCCCAGGGAGGGAGCGCCCCGGTAGCTGCCGGTGGCAATGATGTCGTTGACCACGAAGCTGACGGAGCTGATGGGCAGAGCAAAGCCCAGGCCCTCCACGGTGGCCTCGGTATCGTCCGTGGTGCTCATTTTCAGGGTGTTGATGCCGATGACCTGGCCATAGGCGTTGATGAGGGGGCCGCCGGAGTTGCCGTTGTTCAGGGCGGCGTTGGTTTGCAGCAGGGTCATGGACTTGCCGTCTACCTCCACCGCCCGGTTGATGGCGGAGATGATGCCGTTGGTCATGGTGCCCCGCAGCTCCACGCCCAGGGGGTTGCCGATGGCGTAGGCCGTGTCGCCCACCTGCACCAGGTCGGAGTTGCCGAATTCCGCGGCAGGCAGGGGATTCTGGGGATCGGCCTTCAGAACGGCCAGGTCCTCCTCCTCGTCATAGCCCACCAGCTTCACGTCGTAGGTGACCCCGGTGTCCAGGGCCACCCAGCAGCTTTTGCCGCCGGAGATTACGTGGGCATTGGTGATGATGTACCCGTCGGAGGTCATGATGACGCCGGTGCCGATGGAGGCGCCGTCTGCCTGCTCGGACACCACGGTGACCACAGAGGGATTCACCTTGGCATATACCTCCTGAGCCGTCAGGGGCTGGCCCTGGGGGTCCTGGCAGGTCAGGCGCACGCCCTTATCCCCCTGGATGCGGGGGATGGTGGTGGCCTTGCTGCCGAAAATGTCCACAATGCTGCTGGGGTTGTCGCCGTCGCCGTCGGGCAGGGGCCGCTGCTGGCCGCCGCGCCCGGCGAAGATCGCCGTCAGCACCACCGCCGCCACGGTCACTGCCACCACCGCCAGGGAGATCCACAGCCACAGGCGGCTGCGGCGCTTTTCCTTTTTGGCGGCCTGCTTCCAGACGCTCTGGGGCATGGGGGTGCGCTGGACATAGTAATTGACCACCTCCCGGCCCTCAGGCTCCTTGGGGGTATACCAGGAGACGATCTCCTCCGGCTCCTCCCATTCCGGATTATCCGCCGGGGCAGGACTCTCCTGGGGGACTGCCGGGGTCTCCGCCGGAGTCTCGGGGTCCTGGGGCCGGATTTCGGGGTCCTGGGGCCGGATCGGGTTGTTTTCGTCAAACATAGCAATGGTTCCTCTCATGTATTCCGCATGGGGTGGGCCAGCTGAACGGTGAAGCTGAAGGAGGTGACGCCGTTTTCGCTGGTAACGGAAATTTTCTCTTTGTGCTGGGACAGGATGGTCTTGACCACATACAGGCCCAGGCCGTAGCCGTCCTTGTCCTCGCTGCGGGATTTATCGGACTTGTGGAAGCGCTCGAACAGCAGGGGGATCTCATCCGGGGGGATGGTGTGGCCGGTGTTGCGCACCGTTACCACCGCCTTGTCGCCGCCGGTCTCCGTCAGCCCCAGGTACAGGGTGGAGCCCGGGGCCGCGAACTTGGTGGCGTTTTCCAGCAGGTTATAGATCACCTGGGTAATCAGGTCGTTGACTCCCTGGACCATGACGGAATCCTCCGGAATGTCCGCCTCCACGTCCAGGCCCCGGTCCGTGATCTTCTGCTCCATGGACAGCAGGGCCAGGCGCATGCTCTCGCACAGGTCGAAGTCCTCCTTCTTCATGTCCTGCTGGGACTGGATGCGGGAGATATCCAGCATCCGCCGCACCAGGCGGCTGAGACGGCGGCTCTCGTCGGAGATGATCTGGAGATACTTTTTCTCCTTCTCCGGGGGAATGGTGCCGTCCAGGATGCCGTCGGTATACCCGGCAATGGTGGTCATGGGGGTTTTCAGCTCGTGGGAGATGTTGGCGATAAAATCGCTGCGCTGGCGCTCCGTCTCCGCCAGGGAGTCGGCCATGTTGTTGAACGACGCCGCCAGCTCGCCGATCTCATCGTTGCGGCCGGTGTCCTGCATGCGGACATCGAAATTCCCGGCGGCATAAGCCCGGGTGGCCCGGGCCATTTCCCGGATGGGCTGGATCTGGCGCATGGAGGTCAGGGAGCTGGCCACGAAGGAAATCAGCAGGATGATGGCCGACGTCATGAAGAACAGGCCGATGAAGGAGCGCCACATGCTCATCAGGGACCGGGCGTCCATCACCGCCAGCACCATGCCCACGGTGCTGCCGTCCTCCCGGGTCACGGGGACGCCCACCACAAACTGCTTCAGATCATATGCGCCGCCGATGCTGCTGCGGCCCTGGTAAAAGCCCTGATCGCCCAGGATGGCGTCCTGGATATCCTGGGGCACGGACACCACCTTGCCCCCCAGGCGCTGGTCGGAGGTCAGCAGGGCGTATCCCTCCTGGTTGCACAGAAGAAAGTCCGCCTTGGTAAGGCCGGCGGCCAAAGCCACCAGGTTTTGCAGACTGGGGCTCTGGGTCTGGCCGTTGGAGGCCAGATAGTCCCCGGACATGTTGGCAATAAGCTCCGCATGCTGGCGCATCTCGCTGCGGCGCTCGGCCACGGTGTCGTTATAGCTCAGGCCGTAAAACGACACGCCCAGCAGCAGCAGCGTCAGCAGCACCATCCCGGCCGTCAGCAGAAACTGCTGCCAGTACAGACTGTCGAACCGCCGCCGGAACTGGAAAATCTTTTCCTGGCTCATTTTACCTCGAACTTATAGCCCACGCCCCACACGGTTTTCAGGGCCCACTGGTCGGACACGTTCTCCACCTTTTCCCGCAGGCGCTTGATGTGGACGTCCACGGTGCGGGAGTCGCCGAAGTAGTCAAAGCCCCACACCTCGTCCAGCAGCTGGTTGCGGGTGTATACCCGGTTGGGGGTGGAGGCCAGGTGATACAGCAGCTCCAGCTCCTTGGGAGGCGTGTCGATCTTCTTGCCGTCTACCAGCAGCTCGTAGCTGTCCAGGTCGATGACCAGCTTGTCGAACACCAGGCGCTTTTTCGTGTCGTCGGGGATCTCGCTGCGGCGGAGCACCGCGTTGATGCGGGCCATGAGCTCCTTCATCTCGAAGGGCTTCACCAGATAGTCGTCCGCGCCCATTTCCAGGCCGGTGATCCGGTCGTTGACCTCGCTTTTGGCGGTGAGCATGATGATGGGGGTCTTGGCCTTTTCCCGGATGTAGGCGCACACGGCCCAGCCGTCCATCACCGGCAGCATGATATCCAGCAGCACCATGTCCGGGGCCTGCTTGTCGAATTCCTCCACGGCCTTGCCGCCGTCATAGGCGCTTCGGACCTCGAAGCCCTCTTTTTCCAGGTACATGCGGATCAGGTCGGAGATGTTGCGGTCGTCCTCCACCACCAGAATGTTGCGTGCCATGCGCTCAGCCTCCCACTTGTGAGTATCGTTGATGCTTTCCTCTATTATACCGCCCCGGATGGGGCTTTCCTGAACTTTCTGTAAATTCAGGGGCTTTGATGGTTCAGTATACCACATTTTCCCGGGGTTGTATAGTCAGCTTGCCAAAAAAGAGCGGCGGCCTTTTTTGATAAGCTGAGGTCCCCCGGCGGAAAGCCGGGGGACCTGGGAGGGCTTATGCGTCGCTCTTGCGCTTGGTCTTGCCGTAGCCATAGCCGTAGCCGTAGCCGTAACCATAGCCGTATCCGTAGCCATAGCCATAGCCGGAGGCGGAGCCCCGGACATTGGTGGCACAGTTGAACACGAAGCCAACCATTCTGGAATCGGCCCCGGCCAGGGCCTGGACCCCCTCGAAGATCTGGGTGGTGGCGGCAAAATCCTCGCGGATCACGTAGATGACCCGATCCACATGGCGGCTCAGGGCCAGGGCGTCGGCCATCATGGCACAGGGCGGGGTATCCAGCACGATGTAATCAAACATGGGGCGCAGCGTGTTCATCAGCGCCTCCAGCTTGTCGTATTGCAGCAGGTTCATGGGGGTGTGGATGGGCTCGCTGCCGGCAAAGACGTACAGGGACGTGTCCTCATAGCGCAGGAAGTGCACCTGGCCCAAGCTGCCGGACAGGCACTGGCCCAGGCCGTCGGAGGGCTTGGTCAGGCCCAGCAGGGCCTTGTCGCTGGGGCCCCGGAGGTCGCCGTCGATGAGCAGGACCTTCTTCCCCTCCCGGGCCAGGGACAGGGCCAGGTTCACGGACACGGAGCTCTTGCCCTCGGAGGGGATGGAGCTGGTGACCATGATGATCTTGTCCTGGGGCTTCAGCTGCCGCAGCAGCTTCAGCCGCAGCAGACGATATGCCTCGCAGAAGGCGCTGTCGGTCTGCATATGGGTGATGAGCAGCCCCTGCCGGGGGCCGCTTTTGCGGCGCTTGGGCGCCGTGCGGGGAATGGAGGCCAGGCACGGCAGGCTCACCAGGCGCTTGACGTCGCCGGTGGAGGACACCGTCCGCCGCAGAGCGGCGGCAATGATCAGGACCGCCAGGTCCAGCACCAGGCCCAGGAATGCGCCCTTGACGGCGCTGCGGACCCAGGGATCGCTGTTGTACGGTGCGTCGGGCAGGGAGGGCTCCTGGTTCACCACCAGCTGCGTCTCGCCCAGCACCAGGCGGTTCACCTGGGGATATACGTCGATGACGGCCCGGAGGATGTCGTAGGCATCCTGGGCGCCGGGGCTTTCCACCGTCAGGACAAAGAAGCTGGTATCCGGAATGGGCGAGGCGGAGATGCTGCCGTTGATGGAGGCGGTCCCCAGCCGCTGGCGCAGCAGCTCCTGCATCCGGTCGGAGGACAGAAGATAGGGGAAGGTATCCGTCACCTGCTGGGCGGCGGATTTGTTGTAATACTGGCTGTAGCTGGACACATCGGTGCCTCCGATAAAGCTCAGGCTCACGGAGAACACCGCCTCGGACCGGTACATGGGACGGAAGGTGCGGTGGGCCCGCCACCCCATCACGGCGGCGCACAGCACGATCAGCGCCAGGCACACGGGCCACAGACGCCGCAGGGCCCGGAGCATCCGCCGCAGCAGGACGGACAGGTCGATGGCCTGCTCTTCGTTATTGGTATGGGTCGTATGTTCCATAGTGCGCCTCACTGCTGCTTCTGGCCGGAGCGGTGCCCGTAGCCGTATTTGTCGTATTTCTTGCCGTAGCCATAGCCATAATAACCGTAGCCATAGCCGTATCCGGCGGAGTAAGCGGTCAGGTGGGCCATATCGTTGAGGATGCAGCCCAAAAACTCTGCCTTACCGGCCCGCAGGGCGTCGATGGCGTCGTTGATCTCCGGCGCGGGGACGGTGTCCTGCCGCACCACCAGCACCGACGCGTCGGACAGGTCCGACAGCAGCTCGCTGTCGGAGAAGAAGCCCAGCGGCGGCGAGTCGATGATCACATAGTCGTACTGCTCCCGGGCCAGGGCCACCACTCTGGCCAGCTGGTCCGAGGCCAGCAGCTCGATAACGTCGGTATAGGACTTGGTGCTCAGCAGGGAGTGCAGCCCTGTGGAGGGGTCCGTGACGGCGGCGGAGAGGATCTTCTCCGGGGCGGCGGACTCTGACAGCAGGGTGCCCAGCTCGTTTTTCTGCTTCACGGACAGGCCCAGCATCTCGCTCTGCACCGGGCGGCGCAGGTCCAGGTCGATGAACAGAACGGACACCCCCCGGGAGGCCAGGGAAATGGCCGTGTTGGCGGCCAGGGTGGATTTGCCCTCTGCCGCGGATACGCTGGAAAACAGGAATACCCGGCGGCCCTTGGCGTGCTCATGCTGGAACTTTTCGGCGATGCGGTGGATGGACTCGGTAAAGGCAAAGCTGATGGCCGGGGACGAGATATTCAGGTTCCGGCGCAGGCGCTTGCCGCCCCGGCGGGACCGCCGCTCCCGGCGGTCGTCCATCCAGCCCAGGAGCTTCCGGGTCCGGCGGCCCTCGTGGGGCACGGTGGAGATGAGCTTGGCGTCCAGGTCGCTGCGGGCGCCCTCCTGGGTCTGAACCGTGCCGCTGGTGACGCTGGCCCACGCCACGGCGGCGGCGGTGAGTCCCGCGCCGATCACGCCGGCCAGCAGGCAGATCTTCGGCATGTTATAGCTGCGGGACGGCGCCACGGACAGGGTGGGGGCGTTGAGCTGGCTCAGCACCGCCGTGGACGATACGTGGGCGGACAGGGTGCCATAGTTGTCGGACACCGCCTTCAGCAGCACCAGCGCCTGGCGGGGCGTGTCGGCGGTGACGGTGACGCGGATCAGATTCGTCTCGCCCAGCTGTTGGGCGGATACGGTGCCGTCCAGAGACATGCCCAGATTCTGCTCCATGGTCTGGCGCAGGACCCGGCTCTGCAGCAGCTGGGAATAGGACGCGGCCATGTCGGCGGCAGCGGTGATATTCGTATAGTACAGGGTGCTGGCCCGGGCGGTGACGGCAAAGGTGGTGGAGCTGGTATACTGCCGGGTCACGAAGCACGAGAGCACGATCCACGCCGCCATAGCGCAGGCAGCCGCTGCCAGCAGCAGCATCCACAGCTGCCGCAGCAGGGTCCGCACCAGGCAGTAGGGCTCGATATGGGACCACTGAAGGCCCCGGTTTTTTTCATCCATGGCATTCTCTCCTTATTCCACCACCACCGTCAGATAGACGGTGTAGCTCTGGCCCTGGGCGGCGACGGTATAGCCCACATAGTACACCCCGGGGACCGATGTGTTCACCGGATCGTCCACGGATACCTGGGAGGCAGCCAGGGTGGACCCGTCCGGGGCCACCACGCTGTCGATGTATCCGGCGGCGTCAAAGGACGCGCCCTGGGGCAAATAGATCAGATAATCCTTCAGCCAGATCAGCTGGGTCTCGCCGGTGGTAATGACCACCTTCAGCGGCAGCACCACCGGTTCGCCCAGACGGCTGTCCACCTGGGCGGTGACGTTGTAGACGCCGGGCTGGCTGTTGACAATGTTCTGGGAGGTGATGCGGATGGTCTTGCTGATGTCGCCGTCCAGCACGTCGGAGGCGGTGAGCCGGTCCAGCAGGGTCACCGTCTGGCCCAGGGGATACACCAGGGGCCGGGACAGCGCAAAGCGGGGGGCCTGGTAGTCCGTGTAGCGGACGGTGCGGGTGACGGTGGCCATGTTGTTGGCAGAGTCGAACACGATATAGGTCACCTGGGCGCTGCTGTCGGCCAGAGCCGGGGTCACGCCCTTGATGAGGATCTGGTCCGTCAGGTCGCCGTCCCGGTCGTCGGAGGCCATGACGCCCTGCAAAAGGGCATCCTCCCCGGCGGTGACGCTGACGTCGATGGAGTCGCTGGAGCAGGTGATCACCGGGGGCGTGGTATCCACGGTGACGCGGCGATAGATGCGCAGGCCGCAGAAGGCCAGCAGCACCAGGATAAACAGCGCAATGACCACGCGCTGCATTTTGCGGATGGCTCTCATAGCTCGTCCTCCCTTGGAGAAGAAATAGGCCGGTCCGCCCCCACCATGGGGCGGTCCTCTAAAATACGGCGGGGGTTCCCGTCCAGCAGCAGCCGGGGGCAGTCCGGGGAAAAATCATCGGCCAGTGTGCTGCGCAGCAGGCCCATATGGGTGGTGCGGACGGTGGGGCGGTGGGCATCGCTGGCGGCGGCGTGGGCCAGCCCGTGCTCCAGCAGCCACAGGGCGGTATCCTGTGCCCGGCGGCCCAGACGGCCCAGAACGCTGCCCTTGTTCAGCTGGATGACAATGCCCCGCCGGAACCAGCCCTCAAGCCGCGCGGGGTCGCGCTGGACGGCATTGTACCGCTCCGGATGGGCGGCCACGGGAACCAGGCCCCGGTGGCGGATGTCCCGGAAGCACTGCTCCATAAACTCCGCGGACTCGTCAAAATAAAATTCCACCAGCAGATACCGGCTCCCGCCCAGGGTCTGGAGCTGCCGCTGGTCCAGCAGCCGGGGCAGCTCCGGAGTGCAGAACACCTCGGCCCCCGGGTGAATGCGCAGGGGGATGCCCTCCGCGTCCAGGGCCTGCTGCAGCCGGGAGAAGGCCGCGCGCAGGGAGGCGGAGCGGTAATTCTTGGGCCCGTTCCCCGGCAGATTGCAATGGGGCGTGGCGATGATGTCCGTGACGCCGGAATCCGCCGCCATCCGGGCCATCTCCAGCGAGTCCTCCATGGACGGGGCCCCATCGTCCACCCCCGGCAGAATGTGACAATGGATATCCACCATATCCGGTCCCTCCCCTCCTGCGAAAGCACAATACGCGAAATTATAATCAAGTATAGCACATTCCCCCCGGGTTTTCAAGTCGAAGAAGGGCGAATCCCGTCTGAGGCGCATTGCGCGTTTTCCCTATTGACAAAGGCAATCACTTCTGCTAATATAAGAAATTACAGAGTACCCCACAAGTTCATACCTTATCAAGAGTGGTTGAGGGATCGGCCCGATGAAACCACGGCAACCTGCAAGGCAAGGTGCCAAATCCGACGTATGCTGAGCGCGGAAGTGATATCCCCGCGTTCGTCCTTCGACAGATGAGGAGCAATTTTCACGCACGATCCGTCGAATGGCGGAGCGTGTTTTTTCATGCTCCGGGTCGGTGGGGGATTCTGAAAAATCTATTCATAAAGGAGCACGAAAATCATGGCAAGACGACTGTTTACCTCCGAATCCGTTACCGAGGGGCATCCCGACAAGATCTGCGACCAGATCAGCGACGCCGTTCTGGACGCCATCCTGGAGAAGGATCCCAATGGCCGCGTGGCCTGCGAGACCTGCGCCTCCACGGGGCTGATCCACATCATGGGCGAGATCACCACCCACTGCTATGTGGATATCCCCAAAATTGCGCGGCAGGTGGTGCTGGACATCGGCTATGACCGGGCCAAGTATGGCTTCGACGGCCATACCTGCGCCGTGATCACCAACATCGACGAGCAGTCCGGCGATATTGCCCTGGGCGTGGACAAGAGCCTGGAGGCCAAGGAGGCCGCCGACAGCCAGCTGGACAACGGCGCCGGCGACCAGGGCATGATGTTCGGCTACGCCTGCGACGAGACCCCGGAGCTGATGCCCCTGGCCATTTCCCTGGCCCAGAAGATGGCCATGCGCCTGACCCAGGTCCGCAAGCAGGGCCTGGTGGACTATCTGCGCCCTGACGGCAAAACCCAGGTCACCGTGGAGTATGACGAAAACGGCACTCCCGTTCGGGTGGACACCGTGGTGGTCTCCACCCAGCATGCCGCCGAGGCCACCCTGGACCAGATCCGCCGGGATATGATCGAGCTGGTCATCAAGCCCACCGTGCCCGCGGAGCTGCTGGACGAGAATACCAAGTTCTATGTGAACCCCACCGGCCGCTTTGTCATCGGCGGCCCCCAGGCCGACAGCGGCCTCACCGGCCGGAAGATCATCGTGGATACCTACGGCGGCAGCGCCCCCCACGGCGGCGGCGCCTTCTCCGGCAAGGACCCCACCAAGGTGGACCGGTCTGCCGCCTACGCCGCCCGCTGGGTGGCCAAGAACGTGGTGGCCGCCGGCCTTGCCCGCCGCTGCCAGGTGCAGCTGGCCTACGCCATCGGCGTGGCCCGGCCCGTCAGCGTACTGGTGGAGACCTTCGGCACCGGCGTGGTGTCCGACGAGGCTCTGGAGCAGGCCGTGGAGCAGGTGTTTGACCTGCGGCCCACCGCCATCATCCGGGACCTGGACCTGCGCCGTCCCATCTATCGCCAGCTGGCGGCCTACGGACACATGGGCCGGGAGGACCTGGGCGTTACCTGGGAGCGCACCGACCGGGTGGACCAGCTGAAGGCCGCCCTGAACGTAAAATAATCGGGATAAACAGGCTGGCGAACCCGAAGCCGTAATTCCCCGTGTTCTTCATCAGGGATCGCCGAGATGCCATGTCCCGTGTTATTCTCTTGACCATGAGGGATATGGTCTCGTTTCCGGATAAGCTGGTGCGGCAGCTCAGCTTTATCACATGAGACCATATCCCTCATAGCTTTTTTCACTTGTCCAATATGTATTGTGCACATAAATGACCGCAGCGAGAAAAAGCTTTGCTTTTCTCCCCTCGCCGTGGTATAATGGCAGAAGCTGAATATCCGGGTATAGCGAAGCTGGTATCGCGCCTGGTTTGGGAGTGCCGTGGCGGTATCCGGAACAGGGCAAGGCGAAACGCCGCAAAGCCTTGTAACACCTGCGTTTGCTGGATTTCCCCCGGTTGCCGAAAACGGCACAAAAGCGGCTTTGACCACAGGAATGACCACAGACAGAAAAATCTTTGATTTTCTCCCCCGCCGTGATATAATGGCAGAAATTGAATATCCGGGTGTAGCTCAACTGGTAGGGCGCGACATTTGGGAGTGCCGTGGCGGTATCCGGGACGGGGTAAGGTGAAACGCCGCAAAGCCTTGCGACGCCTGCATTTGCGGGACTTTCCCCGGTTGCTGAAGGCGGCGCAAAAGCGGCTTTGACCACAGGAATGACCACAGACAGAAAAAACTTTATTTTTACCGTTCTCCGTGGTATCATGGAGAAAAGTAAATATCCGGGTATAGCGAAGTTGGTATCGCGCCTGGTTTGGGACCAGGAGACCGTGCGTTCGAGCCGCACTACTCGGACCAAAACCCCTCTGAAATCGTTGATTTCAGAGGGCTTTTTCTTATTCTTTGTCTATTGCGACGCAAGAGGTGAAGTGTAACTAAGTCGTCTCAGAAGTGATTTTAAGCGCAAGAGAATGACTATATCCTTGCACGAACGGGAAAAGTTAAGATAAAAGATATAGACAAAAAGGTAGATATTCGAGTAATATATATTAGATGCTGTGCATTTCCATACGCACATTATTACTATTGGAGGAACTGTTATGGATAACCAGCTTGTGCAATTCGATATTGTTGGATTACATGGTGTACGAGACTATTCTATTCTTTTCGAAGACAACAAAGTTATTATTGTCGGTGAAAATGGTTCGGGTAAGACTACGGTTTTCAAGATAATGTATCACACTTTATCCTGCGATTGGGACTCTTTGCGTACGTTTGACTTTGAATGTGTATCTTTGCACTTTGGAAATGACAAGGTTGTTCAGATTAGCTCAGATTTATTACAAAGTATCTATGCAATTGATGGCATAGATCGTGTGGCTTATTATGTGGATGGCCGGCCTCGAAACCGCCGGATACATGTCGACGGACTGCTCAATAGCGTTATTTCCATTAAGCGAAAAGCAGACGGAAAAAGCAGTGAAGCACTCGACCGACTTTATATGGATAGCCCCGTCCCTTATCAATATATAAGAGCTGTACTCGAGACAGATGCTGTTGCACGCCTATATGAAATCACTCGGGAAATTGAACTGAATTTTAATGCTACAATTCTTTATTTGCCAACATATCGTAGAATTGAAGAGCAATTGAAAAATATTTTCCCCAATATGGATAGTGATGATTGGAGCAGAGCACGTAGACACACACGAAGTGATCGAGCTATTGAGTTGGTAGAGTTCGGTATGGCTGATGTAGAGAATGCCGTAAAAGCGTGTCAAGAACGATTGAATAATTTTTCGCGTGCACAGCAAAACAAACTCACATTAGGCTATTTGAGCGAAATCATTGATGAAAAATATGAACAGGTAGATATCGAAAACATTAAACAATTAACCGAGCAACAAATTAGCGATATATTGAAACGAATCGAAACCAGTATTTTGTCTGATCAACAAAAAGACGAAATAAGGAGAATCCTTTCTGAAGTCAGAGATACTTTGTTGCCTCCCTCTCGTGTCCGAGAAAAAATTGTATGTCACTATTTTTTGAAACTTATTGATTTTGACAGAGAAATGAGTGATGAAGAGACTTCGTTGTTGAAGTTCGTCGAGAAATGTAATAAGTATTTGGTTAGCAACCACCTCATCTATGATAACCAAGAATTTACTTGTAAGATATTTAACAAGGTTTCTGGAGAAGTAAGTAGCTCTGATGAAATTCATTTTCAGGATCTGTCCTCTGGTGAGAAACAAATCGTGTCGCTGTTTAGCCACCTCAACTTAACTCAGCAAGGTAATCTGTTTGTTTTTATTGACGAACCGGAATTGTCTCTTTCTGTGGACTGGCAGAGAATGTTTTTAGTGGATATACTGGATAGTGCGAGTTGCATTGGCATCGTTGCTACTACTCATTCCCCGTTTATTTTCGAAAACGAGCTCGAACGGTATGTACATGGTATCAACGAGTTTTGTACAAAGGGGTAATCAGCATGACCACAAAAGAACGGCTTGTAAAAGATAGAGAGCAGGCTAATGTGGCATTTTTGAAGCTAAAGCAAAAATACAAACCGCATGACCAGCAGGTCTATCTTATTGTCGAGGGAAAAGACGACATTGCATATTATACCTGTATTTCTGTCCGATATTGCAAATTTGCTAATTCTGAAATTATATGTGCGAATAATAGAGATAATGTTATTCGCGCGTATGACTCTACTGATTGGAATGTTTTTTCCAAAGATAGAGTTTTCTTCTTTGTGGATAGAGATCTCTCGGATATCACTGGAGAACACACCCCGGTTTCGCAAAATGTATATATAACAGACGACTACTCAATCGAAAACTCTTTGTTTAACGAACAACTCTTATTTACTACATTAAAAGTTTTCTGCGGACTTAATGATTTAAGCGACGAGGAAATCAAGGTTTTATCTAACCTATATCAAACGGCACAGGCTGCACATGCCCAGGTGTTTCTTCCTATAATGAGTTGGATTTTATGTTGGCGAATGAATAAAGCATCATGCAATCTCAACAATCTGAACAGCGGGGATTTCTTCCGAATTAGTCAAGGCCTGTTTGAATTAAAAGATGAATACCGTGTTGATGGTGCCATAGAATCGGTTATTCACTCTTCTTGCGGAGTACAACACATTCCTATGGATATATCTCCTTTCTCCGAAAAAATAATTAGCCATGGCGGAATCCAAAAATGTATTCGCGGTAAGTATGTTCGCGCATTTTTTGTAAAATTTCTCAACTCTATAGTTGAATCTCTTCCAGCAATACTTCCTGGCAGGAGCAAGCCCAAAACGATTGTAACCTTTGGGCAAGGAAACATACTTCAACTACTATGCGGATATATGATAACACCGAATTCTTTGGATACCTTTTTATCAAAAGCAAGTTCATAGACAGGCTCTACATAACATCTGATTTTTATCTGATTTTTCTTTCGTTTTGCTTTATGCCATTACTTATTCCCGCAATAATAAAATCACCGACAAGGGTGCCGATCACTTAGCACCCTTGTCGGTGGTTCTTTTTATTTACTTTCTTTCACCTTTTTCGCTTTCTTCTGGTCTTTCTTCATACCCTTTTCTGGCTCTGGCTGAGAAGCCGTCCCCCTCCGCCTTCTGCCGTTTCAGTTCTGCCAGCTCTGCTTTCATCTCCGCGATCAACACCTTCAACTTCTCCTCGCACTCCTCGCGGGTGTGAGCGTAGACATTGCGGGCGTGCTTTTTGCCGTCTGGCCATTTGGGGGAATATCGTCCCTCAAAGAGATGGTCGTTGATTTCGGTGACACAGCCCGTGCCGGAACGGCGCTTGCAGCCCACGTAGGGCTTGAAATCGGTCATGCTCGGCTTTTCCGCCTGGGCTGGGGCAGTTTCCTGCCCCGGCTCTGAAGCGTCCTCCTGCGGCGCTGCTTTGCCGA
>OLYB01000243.1_pt1 | contig 55327 bp, 72 predicted proteins | sample 1674481 | NCBI WGS metagenome assembly OLYB01 (sample SAMEA103958167, study PRJEB25191) | human gut metagenome
TATGCTGAACTGAACGGCGGTAAGGGCATTTCTGATTTGGAAAAGAAAATTGTTTTACAGCCCTATTATTCCTCGCAAAATACATATCCTCCACGATACTATCAGCGAAATGCTGTAAACAGAACCGTTGAAGCAATCGCCAGAGGACAGCAGAGATTGCTGCTTGTCATGGCTACCGGAACAGGCAAAACATATACTGCTTTTCAGATTGTATATCGTCTGCTCCGTTCTGACCTTAAAAAGAGAATTTTGTATTTAGCGGACAGAAATATTCTTGTAGACCAAAGTATTGCACAGGACTTCGCACCGCTTGAAAAGACAACTTACAAGGTTGATTTTTCTGACAAAGAATGTTTGAAAGAAATTGCATCCCATGAAGTGAATTTTGCCCTCTATCATCAGATGGTGGGACAGAATGACGAGGAGCATTTCAGGCAGATTCCGCCTGAATACTTTGACCTTATCGTGGTAGACGAGTGTCACCGTGGAAGTGCTAAGGAAGACAGCAACTGGCGCAAGGTTTTGGAATACTTTTCTTCTGCCACTCAGATTGGTATGACCGCTACTCCAAAGGAAAGTGAAAAGGTGTCGAACATAGATTACTTTGGAGAACCGGTTTACATTTACAGTTTGAAGCAAGGTATAGAGGACGGCTTCCTTGCTCCGTTCAAGGTCATCAATATCACGACCAACATTGGAGATGGATGGAGACCGTACCACGGACAGACCGACATTTACGGCAATGTGATTGAAGACCGCATTTACAATAACAGGGACTACGACTACAACATTATTCTCCAAGACCGTATTGACGAGGTTGCACGAGAAATCACGGAATATCTGAAAAGTACCGACAGGATGCAAAAAACTATCATTTTCTGTGCTTCCGAAGACCATGCAGAACGCATGAGGATTGCCCTTATCAACCGCAATTCTGACATGGTTAAGGAGAACCCGGACTATTGCGTGAGAATTACAGGTTCGGATGTTTATGGCAAGTCCAAACTTGATTATTTCATCTCTGTATCCGAGCCTTATCCAGTCATTGCAACAACTTCGGAACTTCTTTCTACCGGAGCTGACTGCAAGATGACGAAGCTGATTGTTCTCGACAAGACGGTTGAGAGCATGACTACCTTTAAGCAGATTATTGGACGAGGAACCCGTATTAGAGAAAAGGACGGCAAGACACATTTTGTCGTTATGGACTTTAGAAATGTGACAAGGCTATTTTCTGACCCGGATTGGGACGGCCCGGTTGAACAGGATGAGGGCTTCCAACATGGCGGCACTAAGCCAAAAGGCGGCGGACATGGCGGAGGTGGAGGTAAGGAACCTCCTGTTGACCCCGTAGAAACTCCAATCGTTGATAAGGATGGGTGCAAGGTGAAAATTATCAACAAGACTGTTTCTGTCTACGATGCCAACGGCAAACTGCTCAGACAGGAAGACATTATTGATTATACAAGAACCAACATCAAGGGCGAATACGCTTCTCTGTCCGACTTCATCCGCAAATGGAAAGCATCGGACAAGAAGAAAACCATTGAAGAATCCTTTATGGCAATGGGTATTGATTTGAAAGTGCTTAAAGCAGATCAGGGAATGAAAGATGTAGACGATTTTGACTTTATCTGTTATGTCGCATATGGCAAGAAACCGCTGACCCGAAAAGAACGAGCAAACAACGTCAAGAAGAAAGACTTTTTCAGCAAGTATTCAGCCGATGCACAGGCTGTCCTTGATATATTGCTGGACAAGTACATGAACCAAGGCATCACAGAGGTTGAAGATATTAAGGTGCTTTCTCTTGCAGATTTTGCCAATTACGGTAAGCCTGCAAAAATTGTCAAGCTGTTTGGTGGCAAGGCGCAATATGAAGCCGCTGTTAGAGAACTTGAAGCAAATATTTATGAAGAAATAGAGGTAGGATAATTATGGCGATGCAGTCAGGTTTTATAAAAAGAATTAGAGATATAATGCGTATGGACGCAGGTATTAACGGTGATGCCCAGAGAATTGAGCAGATGGTATGGATGCTCTTTCTTAAGGTTTATGACGCAAAGGAAGATGATTGGGAACTGAATGAGGATAATTATGAATCTATCATTCCCGAAGATCTTAGATGGAGAAATTGGGCGAAAGCTGACGAAAACGGTCATGCTATGACTGGAGACAAGCTCCTTAGCTTCGTCAATAACACCCTGTTCCCGGTGCTGAAAGGCAATGATGTCAAAGAAAGTGAAAAGGTTCTCTATGAGGGTATCCAGGTCACACCCGATACCCCAATTAAGAAAGCCATTGTCAAGTCCACCTTCGAAGATGCCAATAACTATATGAAAGATGGCGTTTATCTCCGTCAAGTCATTGATGTCATTGATGAAATCGAGTTTGATGATGTTAAGGAAAGCCATGACTTTGGCTTTGTCTATGAGGAAATTCTGCGAGAGTTGCAGTCTGCCGGTTCATCCGGTGAATTTTACACGCCGAGAGCTGTAACCGAGTTTATGGCTCTAATGATCAAGCCGCAGCTTGGCGAAAAGATGGCAGACTTTGCTTGCGGTACTGGTGGCTTTATCACCTCTTGGCTTGGACAGCTCTCCAAGCAGGTAACTGACACTACGGCTCAGAAACAGCTTGATGATAGTATTTACGGAATTGAGAAAAAGCCGTTCCCTTATCTGCTCTGTGTGACTAATATGCTGTTGCACGATATTGAAGTTCCGAACATCTATCACATGAACTCATTGAAACACAACTTGCTTGATTATACAGATGATGATAAGTTTGATGTTATTTTAATGAATCCACCTTATGGCGGACATGAGGATAAATCTATTCAAAACTTTTTCCCTGATGACCTGACAAGCTCTGAGACCGCAGACCTTTTCATGTCTGTTATTATGTATCGGCTGAAAAAAGGTGGTCGTGCGGCGGTTATTCTTCCAGATGGATTCTTGTTTGGAACGGATAATGCGAAGGTGGCAATCAAGAAAAAGCTGTTCTCAGAATGTAATGTACATACTATCATTCGTATGCCGCACAGCGTTTTTGCGCCTTATACATCCATCACAACCAATATTCTGTTCTTTGACCGTACTGGCCCGACAACAGAAACGTGGTTCTATCGTCTGGATATGCCAGAGGGCTATAAAAACTTCTCAAAAACCAAGCCGATGCAGCTTGTTCATTTTGACCCCGCTGTACAGTGGTGGGATAACAGAGAAGAAATTACGATTGACGGGTTTGACAAGGCGAAGAAATTTACAGTCAAAGAACTATCTGACAGAACATACAACATTGATCTCTGCGGATATCCTCACGAGGAAGAAGAAATTCTGCCGCCTAAGGAACTGATCCAGCAGTATCAGGAAAAACGAGCAAGTCTGAATGCAGATATTGACCGCATTCTGGCTCAGATTACAGAAATATTGGGAATTGATTTGGAGGAAGAATAATGACCGGACAACAGCTGAAAAACTCAATATTACAGATGGCTGTTCAGGGGAAACTTGTTCCGCAAGACCCAAATGATGAGCCGGCTTCTGTATTGCTTGAGAGAATAAGAAAAGAAAAAGAACAGCTCATCAAAGAAGGGAAAATCAAGAAAGAGAAGAATCCTTCTTACATCTTCCGTGGTGCCGATAATTTGCCTTATGAGAAAATTGGCAAAAACGAGCCGGTGTGCATTGCGGATGAGGTGCCGTTTGAAATTCCAGAGAGTTGGGAATGGGTGCGATTTTCTTCAATAATTGAGTTGCAATCTGGACAAGATATGGCTCCGGACAAATACAATGCAAACGGTGATGGCATTCCGTATATTACAGGCGCATCAAACATCGAAAATGGTTCGGTAATAATTAACCGCTGGACTGAATACGGAAAAGCATTTGCGTATAAAGGCGATTTGCTTCTCACTTGTAAAGGTACTGTAGGAACAATGGCTATTCTGGATGAACCACAGGTTCATATAGCTCGTCAAATTATGGCAATCCGTACTACTGGGGAAATCGGTATTTTGTATATTCAGGTTGTACTTGAAACTTTAGTTGCATCCTTAAAAGCAGCTGCCAAAAGTATGATTCCTGGAATTGCACGAGAAGATGTTTTGAAATCATTACTACCTCTCCCACCATACGCCGAACAGAAAAGAATTGTTTCAAAATTGTCCGAGATAGCTCAATTTGTTGCTATGTACTCGTTGAGAGAAAATGCATTAAATAGATTATATAGTTCTTTTCCCGATCAGCTCCGTAAATCCATTTTACAAATGGCTGTACAGGGAAAACTCATCCCGCAAGATCCTACCGATGAACCAGCGTCCGTTCTTCTGGAACGTATTCGTGCTGAGAAGCAACGTCTGGTGAAGGAAGGTAAAATCAAGAAGGATAAGCACGAATCCGTCATTTTCAGAAGGGATAATTCTCATTATGAGAAGTTGGACGGAATCGAGCGTTGTATCGACGATGAGATACCTTTTGAGATACCAGATAGTTGGAGTTGGACAAGGTTTGGAACTGCCATGATAAATCGAGATGCTGAAAGAATTCCGTTATCCGTAGGTGAACGTTCAAAATTAGCAAAAAAATATGATTATTATGGTGCGTCGGGCGTTATCGACAAGGTAGATCGTTTTTTGTTTTCAAAACCGCTTTTGTTGATTGGAGAAGACGGAGCTAATCTTTTGCTGCGTAATAAACCAATCGCATTTATTGCTCAAGGAGAATATTGGGTAAATAACCACGCTCATGTTTTAGATTCTGTGGAAGGACTGCTGTTAGAATATGTTGCAACATATATCAATGCAATCAATCTTGCTCCGTATGTTACGGGAACTGCACAACCTAAAATGAATCAAGAAAAAATGAACTCTATTCTCATTCCGATTCCTCCAACTGCTGAACAATTTAGAATTGTCCATGAGGTATCCTGTATAACATCAGTAATCGGACATCTGTAAAGAAAAAGGCATACACTTCTGACGATTTGAGGTGTATGCCCTTCTTTTTACCAATCTACGATTGTATCAACAATTTCACGCTGTTCTGTTGCAGTTTTTCTCAGATAAATACGAGTGGTTTCAATACTCTCATGGCCCATGAGGTCTGCCAGAAATGCAATATCATTACATCTTTCCAGAAAGTTCTTGGCGAACCTGTGCCGAAAAGAGTGCGGATATACAACAGCCGGGTTGATGTCATATCGCACAGCAAGCTTTTTCAGTTGTCCGGAGATTCCACGGGTGGTAATGCGTTCCCCATATTTGTTCAAAAAAATGAAGCCGCTTTCTTGTTGCTTTTCAGCCAACCAAGAAAGGGCTTCATTTTGTAACTCTTTGGGGATATAAATTCTGCGTAATTTGCCGCCTTTAGAATACAAATCAAGATGCCCCAATTTAACGTGTTCAGCCTTGATTTGAATCAACTCACTGACTCTGGCTCCGGTAGCAGCAAGAAAACGGATCACAAAATACCAGAACGTCTCATCATCTCTTTTTAGGCAGGATTTGAAGTATTCATAGTCCGCTTCGCTGATTACGTTTTCCAGAAAAGATTTCTGCTGTACTCGTACAAAGGGGAGTTTCCACTTCTCTTTGCCGATACATTCCAAGTAACAGTTGATAGCTCGCAATCGAAGATTAACCGTCTTGGGCTTGTAATTCTCAATCAGCCATACCTTGTACTCACGCAGCTTTTTCTGGGTGATATCATCATACTGTTCTCCATATTGCTTAATTGCAAACATATACGATGAGATCGTGTTTTCTGAGAGGTTTGTACCTCTCAAGTGTCTTTCAAATTTTTCTTTTTCTATCATGGCGAAAGACCTCCTTTCGCCAGATATTATACAATCAAGTGTTAAATCAGCGTAATTGCATTAAACAATTCTCGTTGCTTTTCAACAATGTGACGTTGTTCTAACAAAGGAGGGAGTGGAAACAACAAGTTCAACACACTATTTCGATCTATTCCAGGAATAACGCCCTGTCCCTTAGATTTAATTTGTTCAAAATTCGCTTGCAAGAATACTCGAATATAAGGCATATCAAGCGTAGTCATTTTTTTAATCGCCATGATTTGTCTGGCTATATGAGCTTCGTCAATATCACAGATTACAGTTTTTCCATATCCAGAACCTTTGCAGACCAAGAGAACATCACCACGATTTACAATTACTCTTGGCACTTCTGTCCAACGATTTATTAAAACACCGTGTTCTGATAAACTGCTTGCTCCGGTAATATATGGTACACCTTGCTGTTTATCATTATATTCTTCAGGTTTGAAATCTGTTCCAGAAAGCAAAGAAATTACTTGCCCAAATCTCGTCCATTTCCAGTTCTTCGGAATCTCAAACGGTATTTCATCGTCGATACAACGCTCGATTCCGTCCAACTTCTCATAATGAGAATTATCAGAACAACGTTCAGAATGAACGAGTAGCCATCAATGAAATTGATGTTCAAAGGGTATCAGGGAGATTTCCCTGGCAAGTCATTTTGCAAATTGAGCCGAATGAGAAAAAGCAAAAATGAGCAAAGCGCTATAACTTTGCTCTGCTTGCCGGTTTTTTTCGCAAAATATAACTTGTGTCCAAGTTGGGTACAAGTGAGGATTGACTTCTGCTCTAATTGGGCAGAAGTCGGATTCGGAACTTCCGTCCAATTTGGGCGGAGGTGTATCAGTTTTTATTCCCAACTTGGGAATAATTTTGCCCGTATATTATAGGCGTTACAAATTGGCAAGCAGTGTAAACCTGTACAGGTTTACTCATTTTCTTGATTTCCCCTCTGGGTCAATCTTCGTAAATTGCTTGTTGGGGCAGCATCCCCAATCCCCTTTGAACGCCACCTACGGTGTCGGCTGCGCATTCATTCTGAATACTTTTACTTACTGACTTCTGCGCAATTTGCATAGAAGTTCAATTTTCTATAAACGAAAAAATGAAAAAACGGGAGAAGTCGTCCATGATTATTTATGTGATGTGTGGCAATTCACTTCCCGACAATTTGTCGGGAAGTCTTGTGGACAACTCGCCCACAAGTAACGAAAGTGGCAATGCTCGGATACAACTTCATCCCAAGTTGGGGGAAAAACTTCGTGCCAACTTGGCACAAAGTTAAAAATGTAGGAAACAGAAAAACGAAAAGTACTTCGACATAATTTGTGTAGAAGTTGAAGGGCTGAGCTTTATGCTTATGAACGAATTGGACACAAGACAGTGCTTCTATTTTCTGAAAATCAACTTCGTCCCAAGTTGGGATGAAGTACTACAGTGTAACTTGCACCAAAGTAAGGTGTAGAGATTTTGTATTGTAAATTCTTGATGAGGTGTCTGGAATTTTATAAATGTCAAAATGACTTCTGGACAATTTGTCCAGAGGTATCATCATGCTTCAATTAGAAAATCAAAAATATCCTTACTGCAACTTACGGCAAAATAAAAATCTGCTATTAGCTGCCTGTTCTCAACTTTTGGATATGCTCTTTAGCTGAACTTGACAAGATTGCTTATTTCGACATTTCATGCTATGATAGTCACAGATGAAAATTAAATACTGCTTCATACAAGATTTTATTGATGGGCAAGTCCCATATTTATACAAACATATTTTTAGTCAGTCCGAACTGTCGGAGCTGTTACATGGAAGCATCAAGTCAGATACAGAATCTTTTGTGTCTGTCATTGTTGCATCTGTGTAGCAGCTTTTTTCATTATCTGACTTTGGACCAAGTTGGTCCGAGGTCAGAACCACAGACAGAAACGGAGGGAACTATTTGATTGCAGTAATTCACAGAGGACAAAAATTCAAAGAAACTATGGAAGCTTTTCAGCAGAAACGAGCAGAGTTTATCGCACGGGGAATCAGAAGTTTTGACACAGAAACCTTGTATGTGTTTCTGGAATGGGTTCGTAGCAACGGCCACAAACTTGATAGAATAACCGGGATGGCAGTATGATGTGAGCGGAGGTGACTATCCATGAAGAAACAGAGAAAAGTTGAAAAAGATAACCGTGGCGTTGCGATATACGCCCGTAAATCCCGTATCACCAATAAGGGTGACAGTATCGGTGTTCAGTTCAAACAATGTGCAGATTACGCTAAAAAGGAATTGGGACTGGATGAAGATTACGAATTTCTTCAATATGAAGATAAAGGTCTCAGCGGATATTTTTCAGACAGACCGGATTTTCAGAGAATGCTGCATGATGTGCAGGACGGAAAAATCAAAGCAATCGTATGTTACAAGCTGGATCGTGTCGGCAGAAAAACAGCAGACCTAATCCGCCTGATGGATTTCTTGGAAATGTACCGTGTTAATCTCTTGATTTGCTCCAATGGTATCAATACTGCCAGCGGACTATATAAAATCTTTATTCAGATATTCGCTGTCATTGCGGAATTTGAAAGAGATACTCTGACAGAAAGAATTGTAGACAATATGATGGAACTTGCAAAGGACGGTCGATGGCTCGGCGGCAATACACCGATGGGATTTACTGTCCGCCGTGTAACAACCGGAAGTGGTAAGGGAAAATCAGCATACAGCTACTTAGAAAGTCTGCCGGAAGAAAAACGCATGGTTCAGCGTTTGTATGAAATTTTTCGAACCACTCGCAGTATCCAGACCACTGCAAAACAGATGAATGAGGAAGGATTCCACACTCCTTCCGGTGCTGCATTTAACGCATCCACCACAAGACTGGTTTTGAGAAATCCCATTTATTGCACTGCTGATAAACGCAGCTATAATTATTTCATCGAACACGACGGCAATGTGTTTGGAGATATGACAGAGTTTGACGGAACTCACGGATTGTCGGCTTACAATAAAACCGACCAAGAAAAGTACGAGGGCAGCGACAGCACATTCATCTCTCCAAAATATGTTCAGACCATTGAAAGCAAGCCTGTTAGTGAGTGGATTATTGCGGTCGGAAGGCATGAAGGCTTTATTTCAAGTGAACAATGGATTGAAGTGCAGGAACTTCTGGATGCTATTGCAGAGAAATACAATCGCCCTCACAGAAAGACCAACGCATTGTTGGCAGGACTGGTGCATTGTCCTCACTGCGGCAGGCGATTGAGTGTGATTTCCGAGTCCGACCGTTGGACGAACGGAAAACCTCGATTCAAATATGTTTGTCCCGGCTATCGCAAAAAGGAATGTAATTTCAAAGCGGTAGACGGCGTTCTTCTGGATGAATTTGTGGTACAGCAGTTATCCGACCTGTCAGATGAAAACAGTGAGCGGTTCAAAGATATTCTCGAAATTAAAATCGAGGAGGTTCTTGAAAAATCACAGACAGTACAGGAGCACACCTTCATTAAAAAGAAACGTGACAAGCTGAAAGCGGATATTGCAGCACAGACAAGAAATCTGCGTGAAGCAGATGGCAATATCAAGCAATTTATTCAAGAGGATTTGCAAAATCTGGCTGAAGAACTGAGGGAAACGGAGCGGCAGCTTTCCAAACTGGATGAGGGCAGAAAGAACAATATGATTGCCATCCGTGACTTGGAAATGACAAAGGAAAGGCTGCTCTCCTTTGCAGAATATGCAAAGGATGCGCAGCCGGAGGTCCTGGTCACTTTGATCCAGACGATTGTAGAAAGAATTTATATCGTTGATAAAGATGATGAGCGTTTTTGCCATATCTTTATCAAGGGCTGTTCCGGAGAAGATTACACCGGCTTCTTCCAGACAGCCGGTTACATAGAGCAAAAAACTACACATGTGTGTGATTCAGAACAGTATTGCATTCACACCAAAGTACAGAAGAAAAGTGATATACAACCAGTACAAAGAAGATATCAGAGATATCATCAAAATATTGTGTAAATATAAAGGTGTGGAAATAATAGAAGGACACTTAATGCCAGATCATATCCATATGTTAGTAAGTATCCCACCGAAATATAGTATATCACAGTTTATGGGATATTAAAAAGGAAAAAGTGCATTAATGATATATGATAAGCACGCAAACTTAAAGTATAAATATGGAAATAGACATTTCTGGGCAGAAGGCTACTATGTGAGTACAGTAGGATTAAATGAAGCAACAATAAAGAAATATATCCAAGAGCAGGAAAAACATGATATAGCTTTGGATAAATTAAGTGTAAAAGAATACGAAGACCATTTTAATGGCAGCGACGAGTCAAAAGTATTAGTAGCTTGAACGAAAGTGAAGGCTAGCGTCTTTAGACGCTAGCCGGTAACAAAGGCTTATAGCTGCTGAGCAAACCACCAGTTTGACGGGTGGTATTGATTAGATAAAGATGTGAGGTATAGTATGAGTATTGTAATCTTTATTGCTATAGTTGTATTCATTGTATGGTTCGTAATAGCAGCAGATAGTAATGATGCAGCGGAAGCCAGTTTAGAATTTTGAATTATATTCGGAGTGATCGGAGCTTTTGTAGCATACACAGTACTGAATACAATTGGAGCTATTTAGAGATGTGAGCCCATCAATAGCGTAGTTGCGAATGCAGTAAGCTGAATGTTTACATTTAAGAGTGGAAAGGGTATACTTAAAAATAGAATAACACGTAGCGTTTGATTATGTAGCTTTGGATACTTTATATACAGAAGCAGGTTAAGATGTAAAGGAGATTACCTATGAGTGAAATAACTGATATAAGAAAACATTCATTAGATTTATGCATCAAGAGTATGCTCAATTTAGAGCCTGATCTTGATATGGATTTAGCTGAGTCATTTGTAAATTATCTTAGTACACATGATCAGTGTGTGCAAGGATATCGAATAACTGAGATACTACTACGAAGTGGTAGTTGGTCAAACTTGTTGCAGCAATGGTTGCTTAATACTGATTTGCCAATTACTGCTAGTATTAAAGATGAGTTAGTAGATAGATACCATACAGCAAAACTAACATACACTGTATACAGATTTGAGAAACCAACCACTGAAAGAAAGTATCAATCTTACGTGTTAGAAGCTTCTTTATATTTCAAATCATTCGTTGTGATAAACACTCTATGTAGCTCAGCCAAAGGTGAGGGTTCTAAACTTCTCGATAGGCTATGTAAAGTATTCCCAGACTCTATAATCCTAGGGGAGGCTGGATGCCTGCTAGCTTGCGACTATGACTTGTTCCAGGCAGGATTGATATCTGATCCAGTGGATGCCCTTGTTAAGTACTATGTAAGAAATGGTTTCGTCAACATCAATAATAAGATTGGGAATTATGAAGAGTCTTGTATAGTTGCGAAGTTTAATGGTTACTATGAAAAGTATTCAAGGGCACCTGGATCAGTGCTGCTACTATGAAAGGAGAAATAGTAAGAGTTGTGATGTACAGTTGTCTTGTTATTGATAGTGAGTATGTGTTTTGAGGATCACGTGCTCTTACAGGAATTTAATGAATTACCGAAAAACTTTAAAGAATTTAGATTGTAAAAGCAGAACTAAGTTATGTATAAGGATGAAATGAGGCAGTGAGGAGTATTTTTATGGCAAGAAAACATAAAATTCACAAAGTAGGGAATGAATACGAAGTGATTGTACGGCATAATGGAAAAAATCTTGCAATAAAAGTGAAAGTTCCGGATAGTGTGAAAGATCAGTTTACACAGGATTTTATTGACATGTCTGTTCATCGACGTTTAGAGCAACGTAAACGTCAAGAAAAAATGAAAGAATTAGAGAATAAGATGTGGGGTGTTTAAATGTTATACTTTCTTATGCATAAAGATGATGCTGTCTGTCTGTTGGATATGTCACCTGATGGTATTATAGAAAATAGAAGTCATTACTATGTGAAAGAGTTATTACCATTGCCAGCACAAAAGGATGTTCATTTTTTACAGGATTGGATAACGTCAAGAGCAATTTCAAAAGTTCGTCATGGCATAAACAAAACGCTTGCCAAATTGAAATTACCAAGCACTAGTAGCTTACTTTTGCAGAATTTGGGATTATCCTTGACTGACTGCTATTGGTTCAAGCCAGTAACGTTGGATGTAAATTGGTCTGATGTAAATATGTATGTCAATGATTTCAGTGATGCATTATACGATGTGACTGATGCGGATGCTAAACAGATTACACATACCAGATTTTCACCAAATTCCTCACTACAAGGTGAATTACAGAAAAAGTGGATAGTAGATTCCACTGGGACAAGAGTGCTTTTAAAGGGGAATTATGGTAGCAGCTGGCAACAAAGTTTAAATGAGAATTTTGCTTCTTTGGTAAACTCCAAACAATTAAGGAGGTTCCCATACGTTGAGTATAAGCTATTTCACACATCTTTTGATGGCAGTGATGCAATTATTTGCAAGTCCGACAATTTTATAGTGTCAGATGAGGAAGAGCTTATTCCTCTCGCTGATGTATATTGTAGTGTTAAAAATCCAGGATATGAGTCGTTATATCAAACTTGTGTAGACGCGTGTGTTAAGTATGGTTTGGATCAGAAGTATGTTGAACAGTTTTTGAGTTACCAGATTGAATTGGATTATGTTATCTCTAACACTGATCGACACCTTAATAATATCGGAATTATTCGTGATTCCGATACATTACAGTTTAAACGGTTTGCGCCAATATACGATTGCGGTAATTCATTGTTTTGGAATACACGGTTAATACCATCAACTAAAAAAGAAATGTTGAAGATTGAAGTAACATCATTTGTGAAAAAAGAATACCATCTATTAAAGTATGTGAAATACGATTTATTCGATTGTGAAGCATTACCAACTTTTGAAGAGTTTTATAATGTATATTGTCAAGATCCGGCAATGTCGGATGAGCGTATACAGCAGCTTTACAATACTATCAATATGAAAGCCGATATATTATTGAGTTACTTCTCAGATGAAGAATTACAGAAGATAAGAGTTTTCAATTAAGGTTTTATTTATGGGAGATGGCAGTGTAACATGCTTTCATTTAGTGAGTGAACCATTTGGCTACTTAAGTAACTGGTACGACAGCCCATTTGAGCTTAATTGATTGCAATTTTCGTGTGTTGAGCATTATATGATGTACTGTAAAGCAATGCTGTTTTGAGATAGTGCGACTGCATTAGGTATTCTGGCAACATCCGATCCAGCTGAGATGAAACATTTGGGCAGAAGTGTTAGAAACTATGTGGACTCAAGATGGGCAGCAGTTCGCTATGGTGTTGTGAAGAGGGGAGTTCTTGCAAAGTTTGAGCAGAACCCAGAGTTGCGCAATGAGTTCCTAAGTACGGATGGAGAGTTTGCAGAGTGTACCAAGAATGACTTAGTCTGAGGTATAGGGTTGGATAGGCAAGATCCTGATCGATGGGACAGAACGAAGTGGCGAGGTCAAAATTTGTTAGGGTTTGCTTTGCAGGAGGTTTACACAGAACTAAAATGGTAAATACAATGTAGTTTATGTTGTAGAAGCAGGTACACTATTGTATAATTGTCTGAATGAGGCGATGTGAAAGTCAGAAGTTGAAAGGGTAGATACAATGATGATGGCTAAATCAATAACAGCTTTTAATGAAGAGGAGAAAATGAACAAACCAGTAAAGATGGACTTCGGTGTCAAGCAAAAGCAAGTATGGGAAATGACACCGGAGGAAGTGCAACAGTGTTGCACTGAAGGAAGAATTCAAGAGGTTGCAAGTGTCGGGGATACATTTGGAGATGGTACTTTCACATACACTATTATCGGAATTAATCAGGATATTCCATGTGATGAAAATGGAAACCCATTTGTTCTGAGAAGTTACAGGGATGTCTTAACAGTAATGTGTCTTGGCGCTTCAGTAGGACCTGGAAATGGAAAGCCTGTAGCTATGGATGCAGAAAAAACTCCGTTGAGCCTCGCACAAATGAACGGATACAATAAGAATCAAGGAAGTTGGAAAGAATCTGAGATGCGCAAGGATATTATGTCAGCATACTTTACACAGCTACCGATAAACACACAGAACGTGATTGGATGTGTGCTAAAAGTCACTGGTCAGTACAATGTCGATACCGTTTACATTACCTGTGATAAATGCTTTTTGTTATCTGGTAATGAGATTTGCAGTGAATCCGATTGTACTTTAGCAGAGGCAAATGCAACATTTCAATATCAGTATTTCACAAAAATAGCTACAACAGTAGAGAGTAAAGATCTCAAACAGTTGTGGTGGTTACGAAGCCCATACTACTATAACGATAGTAAGTTTTGCTGTGTCAAGAATGGTGATATGGGAAGGGAGGATGCAGACGCTAATTTGGCGGTATTTCCAGCATTCTGTATTTATTAGGAAGGAAAGAAAAATGAACTCTAATTGGGGAAAAATAGTTGATTTACGAAAACTGTCCTGTTTTCCTTTGATTTCAGGTGTAGATGATAGTAGGTTATCTTGTGTATACCCACTTATGCAGTTAGATGTAAAGAATATTTTAAAAGAGTGCACGCAGTATAACGTAGATGTGATTTTATTCGGAAGCTCCATCACAATGATGTGCAATGTCACGAGTGATATTGACATTTGTATTAGAACAGCCTCGTATGATCTGGACTTGTTTCATGAACTACAACGTAGGATTCAGCTGTGTAGCAAGCACCCATGTGATGTAATATATTATAATGATTTACAGGAGTCAGATAAAATACTTGAGGAAATAAAAACAAAAGGTGTAGTACTTCAGGAGGGTAAGTGATGTGTTTACTTATTGAAAAAGCACAAAAGGATATGGATGTTGTTAATACAATGCAAAAAGCGAATGATGAGATGTATCTCGATGTTTGCTGTTATCACACACAACAAGCTATCGAAAAATTATTGAAGTGTTCTATAGAACTCAAGGGTGTTAACTACGAGTTTACTCATTCAATTACAAAATTATACTCACAATACGTTTCTGTTGGTTGGGATGAGATAGAAATATTAGAACTTATGGCGGGGACCATCACTGATTGGGAAGCCAGTAGTAGATACAAGGAGTCTTTTGTCGCAACAGTTAAGCAGCTTAACACAGCTAAGGGGTTATACGATGAATTGTTGAGTAGACTGTTAACATTTCTTTCGTGTGGGACGAAAACAATAAACTCATTTTGAAAATAAGCTAGTTTTATTAAGATATGGAGATAAGTGATTTGCTATGTCAAAATGGTGATATTGGAAAAGAAGATGCGGAATGACAAAAGGGATAGCTTACTATCAGTGGGTTATCCCTTTGTTGTTCTGTAGAACCTTATGAATTTAGAAACTATCAAGTCTATGTAGGTGTGTACTGTGCCCTGTTGCCAGAATTACAGCTTTTGCAACATCATTTGTTACAGTGCATGCAATGCACGTAGACAGGCAAGATTGGAGATGGACTTTGTCAACAAATTCCCAAACACATTTGAAGATTGTTTGAACAGCAGGTAAGTTTGGATCATATGTTACCATCGAATAAATAAAAAGTATAAGAAGTGTGACAGCTAAAACGATTGGTCGCTCAAATGGTTTCAAAATTGGTATAACAGAATTTGTTGCTACTCCCATTTCTTTAAAAAGTATAGTCATTAAAATCAAATAGAGAACATTTATAAGCGAAGTAGCTACAATCGTTGACAAGGAAAGTGCACCGAATAGTCCTGCACCAATGAGTCGAAGTAATGTGAAAAATACATTAAATTCTTGACCTGACAGTACAGTTATAGAAATTTCGTCAAGCACTTCAGAGCGTTGTGGGGCAAAATTATTCATCAGTAATGATTGTATAGCACCTATAATGATAAAACCAACCAGAAAGGAAGCAAAGTTAATAAATGCTTCTTTCAAGGTAGAGCAATCAGGTGATGTTAAATCACCATCTGTGATCCGATTATAAAGGGAGCTTGGTGCATCTATTGGCGCTGAGAATAGCGTTCGATAGAGAAAATAAGTAGTAAAGAGTGAAACAATAATATCCATAACAATCCTCCTTAGTTTAGTTATTCTAGCAGATACACAGAGTATTTGTCAATAAATGGGAAATACCGAACGTTTACGATTTGTATTCACCGCGGGACACAGCACGTGTAGAGCACCAGAAAATAAGAGTAATTATGAAAAACTGCTAAGAAAGCAGAAAGAATATGAAGGATAAGTGGCTGTCACAATAAGTATTAGTGCACAGCTTCTTTTTGATTGGAGGTAGCTGAATATGTTTAGTGTATTGGCTGCATTAGGAATACTAATGGTATGAATTATTGTTGTTAGCTTTGTGTTTTATGCCTTTAGAGAGATTCTGCATAAAAGGTATAACGTAAGCACTCAATAATCGAGTGCTTATAGTGAAGGGGTAGTCAGGATAGCGCCAGATCACTGATGGGCACTCACATAAAGACAGGTAATGGCATGTCGTGGTCATCAATCATTAGAAAGTATTCGCCAAGTGGTAAGGCACAGAATTTTGATTCCTGAACTTTGTTGGTTCGAATCCAACATGTCCAGTTCAAAGAAATATGAAGGAGCGTGTATATGAGAGAGCATAAAGTGAATTTAAATGGTGATGTAATTATAGTAGGTGAGAATAGTAGTGAGGAACAAAGGGCAGCATTTAAAGACAGAGTGAAATCAACAATGAGAGATACAGTTGATCTTGTGTTAGGGTTTTTAAAATGTCTTGCATTACTGGTGTTATGCGAATTTTTATTCTGGTTGACTGCACGCTTATTTGTATACATGCTGTATTCTTTTAATAGGTGGTTGTAAACTTAAGAAAGAGTTTAGAGTATCTATAATTGTAATAGATGATGTGACGAATTATGGTTTAAATTTAAGGAGATGACTGCAGTGAATGAAGATTTACAGGATGATGTATCTAAACAATACAGGAAAACTGCAATAGTAGCAACAATTATGTTAATTATATTATTCATCGTATATTTAATTAATAAAGAAGTGCTATTTAATGGTGCTTGTGTGTCTGCTGCAATTGTTGTTGGTATACAAGTATGTAAACTGTTCCGATTATCTGAACTAGCAGGTGACAGAAAGTAGGAGGTTATATGACATTAGATGAAGCTATTGTAGAGTGTCAGAACAATAGCAATGGATAAAAAGTTGAGCATGTACGACACTCTAGATAACATAGACACAATGCTGTTCAAAGGGATAATAGAGGTAAATGAAGCCAGAGCAGAGATAGAGAAGTGTATAAGAAAGTTAATAACAGTATAAAGTGAGGAGTTAATATGTTAGAAAAATTAGAATTTGACGTAAGCAGTAATAAAGATGGCGGAACTATAATGAGAGTAGCAGATAGGGACGATCTATTTGATATCACTATAGAAAAAACCAAGGCAGGGAGCGTGCTGGCAACAGATTTTCTGCATGAGCACTGGTTAAACAGAAGATACCGATTTTTAATAAGCAATTTTGAGGTATTTGTGAGATCAATAAAGACTTTAAATGACGTGGAGTTTGATAGAGATATAAAGGAGATGTTTAGGGGATGTTACAATTTAGAAAGGCTTGACCTGACAAACTCATGCATGAGTAAAGTTAAAAATATGGCAAGTCTATGCTTTCATCTTGAAAATTTGAAAGAGGTAAGCATGTGTGATGTTGATCTAAGTAGTGTTGAGACTGCAAATAATATGTTCGCATGTTGTTCAAGCCTTGTAAAGGCTGATTTTAGTAACTCAGACTTGTCTGGAGCTAGAGAAATCGTAGCTATGTTTTCAACCTGTGACAGATTGAAATATCTGAATATAAATGGGTTGGATTTAGATTCGGTTACAGAAGCATATTGTTTCGCAGCCGATTGCTCTAGTTTAGAAGATTTAACTATTGGTTGCATTGGAAGTAGAGCTTCAATGGAGTATAGTAAGGAGTATCAATTATTTAATGGGTGCAGTAGATTGAAGGGTATTAAAGTGAATAGATTTGCCGATGGTAATGATATAGCATTTGAAGATATTCAGTTAGTAAGAAATAGCGTGATAGCATACACGGAAAGTAGACAGTGTGTGAGATCAGCAGATGTTGTGAAAGAATTAAAAGCATTTGAGTAAATGCGATGCATCATTTTGGACGTAACTAGTCAGGAGGAGAAGGTAGAAAGTAGAATAACTAAATCCGAAGATTATTCGTTGGAATTACAAACTTAATATTTGATTTATAAAGATGGCATTTTTCATGCCCTCTTTTGTATGCAATAGTTTAGTTGGCACTTGAAATTATTTTTATTTTAAAACAAAGTACAGTGGAATACACAGATTGGACTGTTTTGGTACAAGATGGAGGTAAGTGATATGAGAAGTCAAATCAAGTATGTATTAATGAAATGGAAATTGAGATGGAAGCTGTCAAGATTAGTAAGAGGTTATCTGGGTATGATGCACAGTGAAATTATGGCTATTGGTTTACTAACAAGTAGTGAAAGAAGAGACCATGTAGTAGAGGTGAATGAATTAAAAAAGATGTTAAGTTCGTGTGTTGCAGATCTGTATGAGATTGTAGGTTTGGAAGAGCAAAATAATGAAAGATAGCCCGAATAAAGTTGCACAGATTGAATGTCTTTCAGAGAAAAGACACATTAGGTGGAATACTTCTAAATCATGAGTGTACAAAAAGAAAAAATATACAATGAATCAAAGACAATTAATTGTCTTTTGATAAATACAATATTACGCGAGAGTAAGAATAGTGGAAGACTGTACACAACAATAAGTGTACAGTCTTTTATTTTTAGTCCAAGTAGTTTAGGAATAGTTTGTCAGATAGGAGCGTAGTTTATGCTATATAACTTCACATTTGAGGAAGCTATGAAGGTACTCTACAATGAAGAAGGTTGGGTTCAAGGTGAACGGTTTGGAAAAAATACCTATATAGCTTACGATAAAAAAGAGGATTGTTTTGTATTAAATGCTGTAAATGCAGAAGACCATGTAGATCCAAAGTTAAGTGATAGTACACTGGCAGTCTGGGGCTCAATAAGTGATATTACCATCGATAAATACTTAGTTGGGCAGAAGTACAGATTTATAGGCGTGCTGTGCTATGATTCCGTAGTAGGTGTAGGTAATTTTGAGGATGGATGGTCAAAAAAGCAATATATTGATGTATACAGAAAGCAGCAAAGTGTAAAATGTGCCAGTGGTTTTTAATAAGCTGGATAGTGGGTTGTCATAAAAGGCAACCCACTTTTTGTTAGTTGGAATGCTGTAAAAATGCCAAGATTTCTCAATATGGAGATATTTCAGATAGGAAGAGAGGATAAACGATGCAGTACGATTTTAGTTTACAAGAAGCAGTGGATGTAATGCTGCATGAAGATGGTTGGATGCAAGGTAACAATTTTGACAAGAATACATTTTTGTCATACGGCAGAGCAAATAATTACTTTGTACTGAATAATGCAGGATTTAGGACAGATTTCATGGATGATGAATTGTCTTTTTACAGCTACAAATTTAACAAATCAAAAATATTGGTTCATAGATTATTTATGTTTGAATTCTGTTAGAGACACAGACAGCTGTGTAAATGGATTGTCAAAACGTGATTATTTAAAGGAATATCAAAGAGTTATGAAATAGTCTAAAAGCGCGTTATAGAGTTTAAAACCAAACAGCTACTATTAGGTTGCTATAAAAATGTAATAAATAAGCAAAGGAGGGGTCCAAAATATGAAATTGAGTAAAGGAACTTAATTATAAAAGGGAAAGATCCTAGTTGATTGGTAGAATTGCTATAGCATTGGCTGCAGTAGTAGCACTTGAGTACAGGTAGGTGTTGACGGAGCACTTTTTATCGTACCGGGATTAACATTAATTATTACGGCATTTATTGTAGGTTTAAATAGCCTGTAGAATAATGCCGAAGTAGAGTACTGATAGTAAAGGTGGTAATTTAAATTGAATGAAAATACAGGAGGAATAAGAAATGAAAAATAATAAGAGTATATGGAATAAAGATCATAGGTTTCCATTCAGAGACGAAGTGGATACTGAAAACAACAATACAGAAAATGGAAACGTTAGTGACGAAGACCAGAGGTCTTTATTCAAAAACAGTGAGATTAAGGATATTAAGGACTGTAACACAGGGAACACGAACACAGGGTACATGAACAATGTGTTCCACAACACCGGGGATAGGAACATCGGGTACTACAACACCGGTGACTGTAACACAGGGAACAAAAACACAGGGGATATGAATACCGGGGACTGTAACACAGGGGGCAAAAACACAGGGGACAAAAACACAGGGGGCTGTAACACAGGGAACATGAACACAGGGTACATGAACCCTGGGTACTGCAACACAGGGGACAAAAACACAGGGGACTGCAACACCGGTGACTGTAACACAGGGAACAAAAACACAGGGAGCAAAAACACAGGGGACATGAATACCGGGGACTGTAACACTGGGAACTGCAACACTGGGGACTGGAACAGGTCGTCTTTCAATACTGGTTGTTTCAATACTGTTGAACAAAAAATCATGTTGTTCAACAAACCATCAGGTATGACTTATAGCGAATGGATGAATTCAGATGCAAGATGGTTACTGAATAAGATACCAAAGGATGTTGTTAAATGGATTGATTCAGCAGATATGACGGATGAAGAAAAAGAACAGCACCTGGAATACAAAACGACAGATGGTTACCTGAAAGTGCTTGATGAAGCGGAATCCAGGCAGAATTGGTGGAATAATTTATCAGACAGCGATAAGGATATTATTAAATCGATACCAAACTTTGATTCAGATATTTTTGAAGAGTGTACTGGAATTAAGGTGGATTATGACTGTCCGGATAATAAAGATAGTAATGCCGGTTCTTTAAAAGGAATTTCGGCATTTTAAATAAAGAATAAATGAAAATCATAGCAGAGTTGAATTTTTGTTATGATTTTCATTTCTAATCACCTTACAACGGATTATAGCGATGCATAGAGAGATGCTATGATGTTGTGGTTTGAGTTACGCAATGTGCTCTATTTACGAAAATCTACTAAAATTTTAATAATGTTCCATATTATGATGAACAGGAAAAAGAATTTTGGGAAACGCATCGTATAACAAGGAATGGGATCAAGAAATTAACAGCATTTGGCGAGAAAGAAGGTGATAAAGTGGTAGTGTGGAATGAATACAGAAGAATAGAGATATTTGAGAAGGCAACTAATAAGAGAATCCGTGTAAGTACTGCTGATAGTATGCTGACAGATGGAAATAGAGTAATCTTTTACAAAGACTCCGAAGAAGTTCTGTTTTTTGATCCGAAAGAGTGTTACTACAGAAGCTTTAAACTGGAATAAGATATGGAAAGGGAGAAGAAATGCAATATTTAAAAACGGAAAGATGTGTTGTTTGTGGTAAACCTGCTGAGATGTGGCACGGTTATGTGATTGCTAAAGATAAGATGGCTTTAGGCAATTATGTAGATAAAAAAGTCGTTGCTGGATTTTGTGATAAGCACGCAGAATCGTCTATTGATGATAGTAATGGAGACTACGGATGTTACAATTCAGAATTGATGGGAAAATGTATTCCGTTATTTAATTAATGGCAGGTGTTAATATGGATAAGAAGAAAGCGTTGCAAAAATTACGAAGCGCAAAACGGGAAGCTCTTCGTAATTCGTCATGTATTCAAGTTGGTAGATTGGAATTGAATGAGGCGATAAAAGCATTAGAAAAGATCGTAGGACAGGAAACAGTAGAAGTTTCCGATCTGCTAAATGAAACAAATTCTAGTCTGGTATTGGGTATATCTGGTAAATGGTATGAATGTGATCTTAATCTTGGATTAGTTGGTATATTTGAAACGATAGATGATTTTGAGAAAGCAAAAAAAAGCTTATCAGGAAGCAGACAGTAAAACAAGTTCGCCAGAAAATTATGAGTTTTGGAATTATGTAATAACAAAAGATAATATAAATAGATTTATTGATGGTTAGATACAGGAGGAAGCGAGGTAGCGTATGAAAAAGTTTGTTGTGTTTGCATTAATTGTTATGTTAAGTGCAGTATTACTTGGTATTGGTATTGATACATGTAAGTGGGTGTTGATTTTTCCAGGAATTTGTGGACTGGTGTTAGCAGCAATTTATGGTTTTATTACTGCTATGCTTGCGATTGATAACATGGTAGATGATGATTTTAACAAGTAGTGGGGGTAGATGGTGATGAAGTACAGTAGTGAAGATCAGAAAGTCATAAATAAGTGGTTGACTTCAGTTGGGGCAAAGCATTTAGTAGATGAGGAATTTTTTTGAGTATAGAGATGGGCAGTTACTTGAGATTGCAAAATCTGGAGTAGACAGTTTACTAACTTGGGACGAATGGCAGCATTTACAGACTATGATGGATATGGAAATTCCATTAAAAATGTCTATTAGATTTGTTGGTATTTTATACGAAAATGATATTGAAGTCCTGGAAATGAATACTGATAAAAGTAAAGAATATGAAGAAAAGTGGAATAAAAGTATACGATAGTAGAAAGGGGAAATAATTGGTGGATAATATGCGTGAACGAAGAAGGGAAATAGAGGAGGTTCTCGATAGAATCGAAAAATGCACATGTGAAACTGATCTGATTGAGCTGAGGCGAGAGCTGGATCACTTGATTACACGGTTTTGTAATAGAAAAATTTCTGAGTTAGTTAAGACAATTTAAGCAAGAAAGGGAGTGTAGAAGGAGAGGCAGTCTTAGAACTTGAAAGGTAATGTTGTTAAAGGATGAAGTAAGTAGTGCTTAAGAAGAGAGTTGGTGTGAAACTCTCTTCTTATAATTTATAGAACTGCACACTACATAACAAGTATAACATGTGTGAAGTAAAGTTTTTGGATTACTCTGAGTATGATAGTGAAAAGTGTAATAATGGCGGATGCTATGGATTCCGGACAGAGTATATTAGAATTTCAGATGAAAGATTGGAAGTAACTCATGGAACTACAGCAGATCTTACATACTGTCCAGTATGCGGAAGTTTTAGTGATCATTATGATGGTGGTGACAGTGTATTTGATTCAGGATATAGTTGTGGTGAATTCAGCACAGTGACTACTGAAGAGTTATTGAAATTCATTAATGAATTTGAGGAAACAGATGATCAGTATATTAAATACATATCAGATAACACAAAGCATGAGACTGATAGTAAAGTATGCGCACCTGTTAAAAGCTTTAATTGAGGAATATGAGTATGGAAGTAAAATATGTAGGTATCGGAGGAAGTGGAATGAATTATCCATGTTATGAGGATGATAATGGTAGATTATACTTTGATACAAATTTCGGAAGAGGTAAATTAGATTTACATACCGGAGCATACAGAGATGAGGTCGAAGATATTTGCGGTGAGCCCGATAGAAGAGTAACAGGGAGAGCTATATCAGTGGTTGATTAAGGTTGTGGGTTAATACAGTAGAATGTTTCATATGATAAATGCAGATTTGTTATTGAGTGATGTTCGTTGTGGGAAGATTAATTTTGCTGATTTAAGCGAAGAGCAACTATGATATTTTTATCAACTGTTGCATTGGATTGTACAGATGAAGTGCATGAGTATCATGTAATGAGAAAGGTTTTATTAAATTTGCCTAGAGATGAACAGTTGCGCATCTGTGATGAATATTTTTTTGAATGGTCAAAGATTTTCCTTGACCATTCATTAGTGATTTATGACTTGAAATTATAGAAGGAGCAGGTGGAATGGGCGCTGGTGTGAAAGTATTAAAGGAAAGTATGATCAGAGTGCAGTCGCAGCTAAATGACTGGATGGATTGTGTATTTGTTGTAAATAAGAATGATGAATAGAAGGCAAGAGATGTATTAGAGAAAGCTTGGGACAGTTTTTGGGAAGATGTGGACGGTTGGTGCTACGGCAATTACCTAGAAGATAAGTTGATGAATGCCGGTATTGTATTTGATGCGTACTATGCGGATGTAAAGGAGTGAGGATATGGAAGTATTATTTATCAATAAGCATAAAAATACAGAGTACAATGCAATGTGTGAGTACTATTCAAACCTTACGGAAGAATTGGATGCTGCAATCATTACAGGATACACTGGTGGTTTCAGACATTATGTGCTTGCGAATGGTTATTGTTTGCAAATGAAATGTCTTGTAATTAGAGTCTTTGGTACAACAGTTGGGAGTATACGATTTGATGATGAAAATGTTATTCAGAGTGTTGTAATTGATTCAGATCCTGTCGTAGGACATTATACGAAAGATGTTAATATGCGATTGCAGAAATACGTGGGACAGAAGATGATATTTAACTAAGTGGATTTAAAGATAACGTAGAGGTGCAGTCAATATTACAGCAGCAAACATAGGAGTCTATCGGGAAAGGTGCCAGATAAAACTGGCACATTATTTTTTTTAATGTGTAGTATGTTCTAGTTTTGTTTGAAAACTACAATGTTATCAAAAAATTAAGATATTCAGGAAGTAGGCCTAGATTCAGGGAAGAATGATTATGCAGAGAATGAGTTCTAGGAGGAGGTATCAAGAAAAGATGTAGAAGAAGTTGAACACATGCTTGATGATCTAGAAAAAATAGATAATTATGAGACTAGAATCTGGGAGTTTATAAGACACTCTGTCCCAGAAGCTATGAAAGGAGAGTCTGTATGGATAAAATTATTGATGTGGCTGCTTATATTGTTGCAAAATATAAAGAAATGACACATGAGACTCTGGACGAAATGAAACTCCATAAACTCCTTTATTTTACTCAAAGAGAATCATTTGCAATTTTAGGAAAACCAGCTTTTGAGGGTGATTTTGAAGGATGGAAATATGGTCTTGTATCAAGAGAAGTAAGACAAGATTATGAGCAAGGCGAATTTCTTGTCGAAACAAAGAATATTTCTGATGATATTAAATATATTGTAAATAATGTATTACTTGAATATGGAGCATTGGCATCATGGAAACTAAGTGATTTGTTACATCGGGAGATTTCATGGCTTAATTCCAGGGCAGGTTTGAAGGATGATGAGAACAGAAGCAATATTATTCAGCTTGCAGATATACAAAAAGATTCTGAAAAAGTACGCCCATATGACCCTGTATGGGATATGTATTATGATGAATTCGAAGATCTGGACACTGTAGAATAGGTGGGGACAACAGAATTGATAAAATATCTTTACTATGAAGGTTCTTTTGTTGATGAGAAGTGTACAAGTGACGTTACGCCAGAAAACTATGTTACGTTAGGTACTATTTGGCAGTTGGTAGATGATAGGAATCTTGATTGTAGTTTGAGTTAAAAATAAGGTATAATATCAAAAATAGGGTAGCAGATAAAATGCTACCCTATTTTTGATATGTAATACAACTTTCTAAAAACTTGAAACCATACTCGACAAGTGACATAGTTATAATGAAATACAAAGTAGAGGAAAAATACAATGGATAAAAATTACAAAGAGTTAGCTGATTAGTTAGTAGACAAAACACTTAAACCATGTAATTCATTTAAACTGGAGAATGCTGTGAAGGAATTAATGGAAGCATTTGCCAGAAGCGAACGTTCTTTTGAGGAAGTAATGAGATTTTATCTGGAAATGAGGTGGATGATGAGTAACCAGTATACGATGAAGATATATCCTGCAGGCAGCGGACGTGATGTTTACCGGAATATTGAAATCTGTGGTAACAGTACATTAAATCAATTGTGCCAGATTATCCTGGAATCATTTGATTTTATAGATGAGCATATGTATGAATTTTGTATGGATAACCGTATGTACAGCGAATATGCTTATCAGTCAGATCCGGAGGGAGACGAACCTTCTGCAGATATTACACTGGATGAGGTCGGGCTTTGCAAAGGACAGAAATTTGCACTTCATTATGATTTTATGGATGATTGGATGTTCACTATTACGGTTTCAAAAATCAGTGAAGTTCAGGGAGATCTTAAGCCTTGTATCGTTAAGGCAAAAGGAAGCATTCAACAGTATCCAGACTGAGATGAAGATAAGTTTGACGAAGAATAATGTGGTGCAGTAAGACACTTCTTATTTTTTTTAGTTTAAAGCCGCATAATATGCGTAAGAAAAGTTGTTGAGAAATGGATATATTTGACATATAATGAAAGAAAATACAAGCAACCATTTTTCGTAAAGGAGCCAGAAGAATGGATTTAAAGAATTTCATTATACAAAATTATGATAAAAAGAGAAAATGGATGCAAAGATGTATGATGGATGATCGGAAATCTTTAGCAGCTATTTGTACATCAAAAGAGTTTGGTTCTGTTGAATTGAGAAATATGTTAACCGATATTAGACATGTATTAACGGTTGGCAGAGTAGGTGGGAGTAATGATTTGTATATTGTTATTCCAGAGTTCATACCAAATGACAAGCTGGTGTATATTTTATTAGAATGCATGATATATTCATTATTTAATGATTACGGATACGAAGTTCATTTTCGTGTGCGGAATTGTAAAACAAATGTAAATACCCGTGGAATAAATGATTCTGTTTTGGCAGATATGATGGATGATAAGTTATTATCCGTCGAACAGTTCAATAAAAAATTCTTTTTCTCTATCAACAATAAGCATTTCAGAAAAATTGTAAAGGTGACTAGTAATAATGAGGATGCCCCATCAGATATATTAAGTGAGGTGAAAATTTTTCTCTATAGATTTGACATGGCTGATGAATTTAAAACCACATTAGCATCAACAGTTTCCGAGTTGGTTGACAATGCTTTAGAGCACGCAGTGTCTGATTGTCTAATAGATATTGATGTTACAGAACATGATCATATGCTTATGAATGATAATAATTTGTATTACGGTGTGAATGTTGTTGTGCTTAACTTTTCAGATATTAGCTTGGGAGACCGCATAGGTGACAAGTTAAAAAATAAATATTATTCAGATTCTGAGAGATATGATAAAGCAAAGACTGCATATAATAATCATAGGAAGTATTTTTGTAAAGAATATTCGGAAGTTGATTTTTTCAATATAACATCTTTTCAACAAGACATTTCAGGGAGAAAGAACGAATCAGAGTCTGGTGGAACTGGTTTAACAGAGTTGATAAGAACATTAGAAGAGTATGCTTTTGAAAATTACTGTTATGTTTTGAGTGGAAATAATGGTATTTTGTTTGAAAAGAGTTTATTGAATTTTGATAAAGATAATTGGATTGGCTTCAATGATGAAAATGATTATTTAAACCAACCGCCAAGTTCTAAAGCTATATTCAAATCTAAAACAGCAATTCCTGGGACAGGTTATAATTTTTTATTTATTTTTAAAGGAGAACACAATGAAGAGAGTAGAACACAGACTGATATTTAAAAAATCAATGGCAGACTTAGCCGGGAACAGATTTGGCAGAAGAATATATGAAGATCAGGTGAAGCCATTCTTTGATTCAGATGCTGAAAATATTGTTATAATACCAGAAAATATTTCATATGTTGGCACATCATTTATACAGGGTATATATGCTGAATTAAGTGAGACATATGGTTGTAATGAGGCTTTGCAGAAAATGACCTTAAAAAGTGACAATAAAGAAACAATGGATAAGATTGAGAAGTCAATTTCTATATATGGTGTGTAAATATGGATAGTTCAGATATTATAGCAATTTTAGCCTTGATGGTTGCTTTGGCTGAAATAGTTGTTACGGCTTATCAAAGTAGAAATATGAATAGTACAAATTTACAAGCAATGTACTTTGAAGAGATTTTTAAAGAATATATGATAAATAAGATACCAAAGGCTGCAGATAATCTGCATTATGATGGTGATCTGTTATCACCAGAGTATAGAGTTCTTGTTGATGTTATGATGGATATGGTAGGTGCATGTAAATATTTCGCATATGCTAAACATGATTTTTATTCAGAACTGCAGGAGAAGTGTATAGCGTTAGAGGATGAGCTAATACGTATGGCAAATAATCCATGTATTAATGAGCAGAGGCAAAGAGAGAATATTTATCATATTCATGAAGCAATAGTTGTGATAATTAGATTGATAAATAATAATTATCATAAATTTTAGAATAGTTTTTGTAACTGAATAAATTGAAGAAAGAAATCATTGTGAACTTATTTGTGATGAGACATTTAGAACAGTTTGGTTGCATGATGCTGATTACAAAATAGGATTCCGTTATGTGGTTTCTAAATATGGCTACTGTATCAAGGATATGCTTTCAGGAGAGCTTGCAAAAGAACAAATTTCTGAGAGATTAAAAGATTACGTTATGGATACGTGTCATCATTTACTGTACCTTGGTCGTGATCTTATTGTATTGGACGTAGTCTATCGGGGTGAAGTTAGCTATTACGCTGCGGAAAAGTAGGTATGACATGGTAATTCGACAGTAAGAGGCTGACAGATTAACAGGTGAGTAAGTGCGGATGTTAAATGATTGGTATCTATAACAAAAGTCTTGTGTGGCAACACTTCCTTGTGTCATAGGGTGTGCCAGTTTTTCAAAATAGGGTTCTGGAAACGGAACCCTATTTTTTAATGTGGGAATCAAATTATTTTCAGGATAATTAATAAAAATAATAATTGACGAAAAATATCTAAAGCCATGACATAAATACAGAGTATTTATAAAAAACCGTAAAGTGGAATGAGAACAAGTTAGCGGAGGTGGATGGGATGGATATTTCACATCTAGTAAATGGCAATGAATGTTTAGTGACATACAATCTTACAAATGAGTACATAAGCAGGACAGCAATAGCCCAGAAAGGATCCGATGATATTTCGACAGCACTTGAATCAACATTACATAGGATTTTAGAGTCAGGTGGATCGCCAGATGATGTTCTGGAAATAATGGGTGCAATAGTACCAACAGACGAAGAGATGATAGAACTAGAAGAGTTCGAAGAATTTATACCATTAGACTTGGGATACGTGCTGCCAGGATTACTGACTTGCTGGGAAGTCTGTGAAAGCATTTAGTTAGGATTAGTATAGCAAAGGAGAGATTGAGGACGAATACTTAAAAGAATATAGCTTTCACGAATAAACCAACATCATTTGATGTTGGTTTATTAGTTATCAAATTTCAGAAAGGCGGATAGAATGCTGCGGTATGATTTTAGTTTAGATGAAGCCATAGACGTTTTAAGGAGTAGAGAAGGTTGGATACAGGGCAAAGGATTTCCGCAAGATATGTTTATGGCGTACGATAAAGTAAATGATTGTTTTGTACTTAATAATGTCAGTAAAGATCAATTAGTCACTGTTGATGATGAGCTAGGTAAGAATACACAGATGGCTTGGGATACAATAGAGGCAGCTAAGAAAGATGAATTTCTGGTCAATAAAAGATACAGATTTATAGGTATGTTGTGTTATGATTCAGTACTTGGATTAGGAAACTTTGATCAGGGTTGGACTAAGCGAGATTACTTAAAAGTGTATCAGCGAGCAAGAGAAGTAAAAGCTTTCTGAGATGTATTCCTTACAAATTCTGATTATCAGACCGCAATGTTAAACGGAGACGAATACATCACAAATATTGAATGTGAAGGATTTCGAAGTATGATAAAAAGTGTAGTAGAGAAAAAACATTTTGAAAATTTAAGAAAGTGAGGAATAACCATGGTTATAAAAGATTTATATGTTTTAATGGAAAAGAAAAATGATGATTATACTCATTGGAGTTTTACAATCTATGTTGATGGAATTTCTCATAATATCTTAGCTTATGCAAATGCATATTATGATATTGATGGTACAAATAAAAATGAGTTAAATAATCTATATAGTGTAAAGGATTTATTTAATCATGAAATTGTTTCTTTCCATCCATCGTATGATGGAATCAGTGTAAAGATTGATAAGTTTCCCGATATGCAATATACAGAATTGGAAGCTTATATTGATGAGAATGGAAAGGAAAAGTATAGAGACGTTGTAAAGGTATGGAAAGATTAGAAAGCAACATTTCATTGGAAAGGAGCAAAGTCATGGATATTATGGATAGAGTAACACGTCACATCAGTAACAGAATGGAAGACGAAGGTATTCGCTTGCAGATAGAAGTAGAGTTAAAAAGAGAAATTTCAGAAGAAGAGTGGTTAAAAGAAGTCAATGAAATGATGGAGAATATTAGAGTCATAAGACAAGATTTATCTTGTTCTATTGATGAAGCTTATGACGAGATAATGCACTAAGAAATACGTGTTACAAAGGAGATAATAATGAAGCATAAATGTAAAAACGAGATTAAATTAGGTAAAGATGAAGAATTTGTAGAAGATGTGTATCACTGGAATAAAAAATGTCCTAAATGTGGTGGGATTCTCATCATGAAGTTTGGACCAGGAATAAGTCATACATACTGCGTAGACTGCGATTACGACGACTACGACTACGATTAAGGAACAGTGTAGAGATGGAAGATTGGAGAAAAATATGTTAGGATATAGAACTTATTTTAATGGTATAAAATTTGTCGCAGATAATAAAAAAACGGAAGTGAAAACAATGCCTTGTGATTCAACAACTTCATGGTTTTGTGAAAAAAGATTTGCTGATAGTGCATCTGAAAGACGTAATCAAGATTTGCAATATGTGAAGAAGTGTAAGGAATGTGGAGAATACTTTTGGCAGACAGAAGAAGAAAGACAATGGTTCATTGAAAGAAAACTGAAAGTACCATGCAGATGTTATTCATGTAGAAAGAAAAAAAATAAGACAAAGTAAAAATATGTGTTTCATTCTATTTAAAAAGGTAAAAGGTGTAGAATATGAAAGAATTTAGAGTAGCAAAATGTTTGATTGATGGAAAAGTAAATGAGTATGCTATTTTTGCGGATGGCTAAAGAAAGAAAATAATTCAGACAAACGATAAGTACGGAAAATACTTTGAAGTGGATAACGAATTAAATACAGATTGTAAAAGTTTTTTGCATTTCAGTTACTCAGGCAGAATAAAAGATGCAGTTGAAATGATTAGAAACGGAAACGGAGATTGTATTTCGTCAATGAAATTCGTAGGGAGAATTGATAATGTGTTGTATTTTCTTGACAGACAAATTGGCGAAGAATTGAGGCAGAAATCATTAGAAGGATGGAAAGATACAAAATTCGGCTGGGTTATTGAATGCGGAAATAAGAACAGCTTTTCAGGATATTCAATGCTTAACAAAAAGAATGAGCGAATAACTGTATTTGATAAAGATAGGAGTCCGATGGTATTTGATACAAAAGAATCTGCTGATGAATATGTAGAATACTTAATTGAAAGATCAAAGTATTACGCAAAGCGATTAGTAAATAATCTATGCGGAATCACAGATGAAAAGGAAAGAGATAAGATAATTTACAACGCAATATATGAAATCGAGAATGATACTAAAACAATATTTAGTATCATTCTCGATTTTACGTTTGATATGTTGACAGGTAATTGTGAACCAAAATCATCTGAATACAGTTTAGATGAAATGGGGTACAAAGTTATTCAGCATATTATTTAACAGAATGAATCTAAGATTTCAAGAAAAGGAGTGGGCAAAAATGAATCAACCAACATTAGAGAACTTAGTTAATAGGTTAAAACTAGACACAGAATTACTAGAAAAGCACCCTGAGAATAAGGAATTGTTAGAAAAGCGGATTAAGCAACACAAAGAGGATATTGCAAATTACGTGACTTCAGATCGTTTTTCATACGCATTAAGGGTTTTTAATTTATAAATCACACAAGGCAACCAGAGAATTAGCACGCATCAGATAAACAATCCTTTGCATTGGAATGCATCTGTAGTTGTGTCAAATATTAGATAATTGTAGGAAATATTATGCAAATAGATAATTATCAGGTAACCATTAAAATAGACGATAGGGGTGAGTTTGGCAGATATGGAAAAGTATTTGCCAAAAATTTATACGAATGTGATGCAAAATTTTATCACATTTTAACTCTCGCTCCAGGAATGAAACTTTCAAAAGATATGTTTTATTCCGCACTTAAAATGGCAGGTATATAATACCTGCCTTCCGTCTTATGGTGAGAGTCCGTAACCGATGAGCAGAAGCGAAACGGAAAATGTAAAATAGCAATGGTCATAAATGTTATATATTCACATATTCTGAAGACGATGAATACCAGGATGCAACCGGAGCTTTATATGACACAGTAACAAGAAGTTGGATGGGTTAGAAAGACAATCTATCGTTATCTGTTGGAAATACAATAGAATTTGGATATAAGATAATACACAATTATCTTTCGCAAAAACAATTAAAGATAAGTAGGTATTTAATACTATAGACATTATGGAGTGCTATAAGAATGGAAAAATATTTAGGTTTAAAAGATGATGGAACATATTATGCTGCTAAACGTGAAGCTGAATTTCTAAATTTTTATGAGAAAAACTGGAGCGAGATACTATCGGATACCTATTATAAGTCTGAGCAACTGGATATTGGACATAAATTTAGACCACGTCTGGTTTATTGGGGATTTATTATGAATGGTTGTGATCAATTGACTAATTATGATTTTGATATGGTTTCCAAAGTTGCTGTATGCATTGAGTTAGTGCATAAAGCATCTATTTTATTGGATGATTTTATAGATCAAGATACCGCACGACATGGAAAGCTCACTTTTCATACAATTCACGGTATTGACAGAACAGTGATTTGTTCTCTTAATATTTTAAGTAGATCACTAAAAATACTAAACCATGTGTTCTACTTATATTCAAATTCCAATACTTTCATATGGAAAAGCATGAATGCTTTTACTACTACATTAGAGGAAATGACGCTTGGTGTTCTTAAAGAACCGGATTTACCCGATCAACTAAACCAAAATATCAATGTTGTCCGAGAAATAATGCATTTGGAAACAAGCGCACTCATTACAAATAGTTTATTGATGGGTATGTATCTGGCGCAGATTGATAATTCAGATGCAATAAAAATTATAGAAAGAATCGGGAAAAAATTTGGATTTATTTTTCAGGCATTAAATGATCTTGAGCCTTTTTGTAATTTGAAGAATAGCGATCATAAAGGAAGTATAAACACTGACTTTAGTAGAAGCCGGAAAAATATATGTGTTTCTCTGCTATATCCGTTTTTATCATCCAAAGAAGTTGATCGGATAAAAAGCAACAAAATCGAAATACAGAACGACTTAATTATTAAATATTTCAAAAAGTATCAAATATATGAAAGTATAATGAATGAACTGAATAATACTTATGCCTCAATGCTTACTGATATAAATGAATTACAAATCAGAACACCTGAATTAGACCAACAATGGCCATCTAAGTTTACTAAATTTGTTAGTTCTGTAATAACAATATGTAAGAATAGGGTATCTGATTAAATCGAGTAGGAGGCGGTGACTAACCGCCGTCCTCTCACATCACTTATCCAGACTTTATGATTATCTGGAATTCTGGCAGAATACTCCGTTTTTCTGTGAAAATATATCAAAAAGGTCGGGGATAATCTTTTACATCAAACCATAAAGCTTCTTAAGTGTTTCTTCATCATCTTTAAATGTAAAATCGATTTGCGAGCTGAGAATATGATTAAGATCTGAGGTTGCTTTTTCAATTGCTTCTTGCTTCATCCGAATATCAGCATTCGCATAGTACTTAATCGTTGTTTCCATCTGAGCATGCCCGAGCCATTCTGACAATAGAGGCATTGGCATCCCACTCCTGTAAAGATGCATAGCCATTGAATGGCGGAACATATACACATAGAGATGCTCTGGCACATCAGGACATTGTTTTGTACTTGGCTTATAGGAGGAAATGCAAATGGCAGCACAAAAATTTGAATTATTTATGGGGTGCATGGGAAATGGAACTACTGTATGTAATAAGGCAGTATATGAACATGGAGATTATAAAACTATTGCACATATTTCCAATCATGGTGTGATTAAGTTTTATGTTCCTGAAGATTATATTCCAGCCGATGCAATGGAAAAGATAAAGAAAACAGCAGAACGAAGCAAAGCAGAATTTATGGAGAAATGGAATCAGAAAACCACAAGACAGAAGTGTGAATATATGTTAGATATTCCTAGTATTGACCATGGTTGAGTTATGAATCCAATATGTAATATTGGAAGAAAATAAAAATTTGCCATTTGAAGAAAGAGTTAAGTTAATGGAAGAGAAATTCTTTCAGACACACATGTAAAGGAGTAATACGAATGGAAACAATACAGGAAAATGAACAGTGGAAACTTAGTGGGGATTGTACAAAATGCAGACGGGAATAATTATTGTTCGAAACCATGTACTCGCTGCAATAGACGAGCAAGAGCAGAAATGAAAAGACTTGTTAAAAGTGTCGTAAATAATGGAGTGCAGATTCCTAACGAATGTACTTGTATCTGGTGTGGATCAAAAATGAAGCGTGGTGGTGCTATTAGGATTGGTGTAGGAGTTAATAGTTTTGCTTTATGGTGCGATAATTGCGGAGCTGTAGTTGTACATGCTTGTGCTTTTGGAAAGAAAATTACTGGCTATGAAGTAAAATGGGATGTGAAATAGGCAAGTAAACAAGAGTTTCTTTTGAAGAATGGAGGCAGACATGGAAAAAATTGATAATAATATTCAATTAGCTTTTTTAGGTGGTATGAAAGCTGGATTAGAAGCATTAATTCATGGACTTGAAGTAGTAGCAGAGAACAATAACGGGCAAGTATCATTTGAGTTTGTTAAAATGGTTTCTGCTAGTACGATAGCCGATGTAGAATTGAAATTATCTAGTATGGAGAATGGGAAGGGTCTTATAGATGCTTTAAATAATAAAAGCAAATGAGGATTTCTTAAAAAAAGAGAGGTTGTTATTATGAGCAGAAAAACAAAAAATATAGATCACGAACTTTGTGATTATGATGAAGCATATGATCGTGAATCTGCAAGTGATATTGGATGGTGTGGTAAATGCAAAATTCCAGAATGTCCATATAATAAAGATTTGAATGAAAAGAGACGAATGGGTTGGAAAAATCCAATGAAACGATGATTTACTCGGAAAGAGAGGCAAATAATATGGTAAGAAAAATGAACAATAGATTATATAAAATCAATACATATGCTTCTGCACACATTATTGAAGTAGATGACAATTATGATGAAGAAGTACAGAAGTTAAGAAAAGAAATCCAATTTGACAGCCTTGGGTATAAATTGAATTTACTTGTATATCTTGCTACATTAACGGTACAAGGATATGCAATTTTAAGCGTAACAGAATTTAATATTAATGGAAGTAAACCTAGAGTTGCTTATGCAACTAACAAGGATTTTAAAAAGATTGTTAAGTATTATTCTACGAAGAAAGCATAGGAACGATTATTTCTTAATAATAAATAGTAGAAAGTGAGGGAGTTGTTATGTATAAAGCAATCAATATTAAATGGGAAACAGATGGATGTGAAGTAGATCTTCCAAGTGAAGTAAATATTCCAGAAAGATTCATTGATAAAGACGGAGTGGATGAAGAGGCAGTATCAGATTGGTTGTCTGATATGTCAGGATGGTTACATGATGGATTTGAAATTGTAGATGAAATTAAAGAAATAATCACTGAATATATAACAGATACAATTACAAAAGTCAAATCGAATATTGATGGCTACAATTATGAAATGTTAATAGAATATGATGGTAATGATAACTATAAATTCTATTACTTAAATGGAAATAAACCATGTGATCCAGATTTTGAATATTGGGTTTTGTGTAATATGTAATATGATTAAAAAGTTAGGAGAACAATGAAACGGAAATTTACAACAGAAGTGAGGTTTATAATATGGTAAGAAAAATAAATAACAGATTATTTAAAATAAATACATACGCTTCTGCGATGATTGTAGAAGTCGATGACAATCAATGTGTAATAAAATTTTTCAAAGTACTTGAAACCATAATGTAAGGTACGACATAGTTATAATAAAACGCGAAGGAAAGAGTTAGAACCTTGTAATGCAATGCGGATACGGTTAGGTGTAAGTTCGTGTACAGTTTTAAAAAGGGTTTTTGACAGTGCGTAGCTTCTGAGACTATGACTACCAATACCATGAAGATTCATAGCATTTCGTAATGCAGTTTTATCAGAAGTGTTTAATAGAATTCTGAATATGGATTTAAAAGCAATTATGAGTTCTGGATTTGTAGAGTAGTAGAGGATGTATGGGCGGAATTCATTGTAGGTGAATAACAGTCTGAGATAGGAATCATAGCATAATTGTAGAAGGTCAATAGTTCTTGTTTTACCATGGAAAACATAAAAACCATAAAAGCATTCTTTGCAAAATGCTTTTAAAGTGTTCCACCTGATTTCTTGAATAGAAAAAAGAGTGCACACAGCTTGATTAATAGCATCTTGAAGTAGACTTAAGTTTTTAAAAGTGAAATGGATTAACTTTTGTTCAGGTGTTTCATCTGTAAGTGTTGCAAGGTAAGTTGTTTGGTGCATAAAACCCTCCTTCGTGCTGAAGTAGTTGGGAGTGCCTGCTTCAAACTACGATTACCGTAATGAAAAATCAAAAACTTCAACAATTTGAAAGGAGGAAAAACAATGAGCGATGGTACAAAAAAAGTAACAATTATTGGCATAGCCATAGTAGTGGTAACAGCTATTGTTAGTGTTGCACAGACGGTAATTAAAATTGTGCCGCCAATTCTCGCTACTGAAAAAAGTAATCTGTAAATGGTGTATGCGTAGCTTAGGTACTGGAAATGAGAGGAAATAGAAATAGAAAAATCCCGACAGAAACACTTAATGAGTCTGGAGTGGGATGATACTATACAAGGATAGCATCTGTGTCAATCGATACTGGTTCCAAGCCAGTATCGATTTTTTGAATACCAGTTTTTAGGTGAAAGTTCATCTAACATGTTATTGACATTTGAAATAAAGTCTTCAGGTGTGTTGCATGCTTTTGAGGTGGCATAGGCAACAGCAATTTGCAATTTTTCAGATTCATTGAATTTCATTCTATTTCCTCCATTTCATAAATTTGATATACTTTGTATATCGGAGCAACGTGGTAGTGAGTTTAGGCAAAAGTATAAACTATTAGGGTGTCAAGTTTTTGGCACCCATTTTTTAATGTGGGGTAGCTGAAAATCTCATGTAAATTAAAAATGAAATAAAACGGCTATGTGTCTACAAACACAATGAGCCATACTATGATGAAAAAGCAGCTGATAAAAAGTTACCATTCGTGGTTTACGATACAAAGACAGATGAAGTGAATGCGATAGAATAGGGGAAGGAGTTGCACACGAAATGATTAGTGTGCAACTCCTATTTTTAATATGAATAGTTGGAAAATAATGTTAAACGCTATTTACGCTATTTGACATAATTGTATTGTAATAAGATTCATAGTTTTTCTGAACAGAATAAATTTGTAGTTGACAAGATCATATTATGAAAGTAGAATGAGGTATTGCGGATGGTTGCATGTATAAATATCAGGAAGGTACTTAAATTACAAATGAATGATGAGACAAATTCTCAGGAAATAGAGACATCACAAAACAATTTTGACAATGCAGAGATTGAGTCATTAAAAACAATTGTACGTGTATGTCAGGATATTAAACGATATTGGAAGCCTATAGTAACAGCTTTCGTGGCTTTTGCTGCGATTATAGGAATAATGGTTAATCAGTATAACGCTATACTTGGGTCTAGATTTGATTCTATAGATGAAAAGTTAGATACTATGAATAATACCATTGGGCAATTCAAAGAGGATGTATCATCAGATTTGAATGACATGAAGGTATCATTGAATGATCTCAGTGAAAGAGTTTCTAGTTTGGAGACTGATGTTGCAATGATAAAGGGTGATTTATACGGTGTGCAGAATTGTAATGTGACAGATAATTTTGTACCAAATATGGTAAGTTTGAATGCACCAGTTGATCAAGCAGCCTTGGCTGATGAAACATTAATTGCAATAGATGAAAAGACAGGACAAGAATTTACAGTCAATGATTTAGTTGGACAAAAATTGCTACTTAGTTATACAGTGGATGATTGTGAAAATATATTCTATGGTCAATTTGACGAGAAAAATCGGTGGGATGGTCATTGCATAATAAATTCTTACCGTAATAATAAATTGTGGTTTGCAACAGAGACACAGTATGATGACGGTAAAGTTCAATATTATAAACAAGCATTTTTTACAGGTGATAACACAATCGTTGAATCAACAAGGACACATAATGATGATGGATCAAATACAGGTACAAGTAAGTGCTATACATGTATAAACAGTGTTTCCATGGAGTTTGATTTTCAGAATGTTAAAGTGACTGATTTGGTTGGTACAACAAAAGTATTAAATGATTGCGCAGATAAACTTGTAAGTTACTATAAAGGGGACACAAAGGATGGTGTGTATGAGGATAGTACAGGCAATGCATATTTAGTAAAATATGATATCCAAGGTTCAGTAACGTTGTTATACAAGGGTATGTTTTCAAATGGAATGATGAATGACAATACAGGGGATGCATGGTCTGTGATATGGAATGATTCAGAATACGAATATTATAAAGGAGTTTTTAAAGACGGACATCGTAAGGATGAGGAGTTAGTGCAGCCGGTTAACCAAGAACAGTTATTGGATTATAGTATAGGTCAAGGATTCAGTTGTCCATTACAATGGCGTGAAAAGTAGTAAGTATTATGCAAATTATCAATTGTCGCTTATAATAGATTTGAAAATACAATAAAGATTTTTCAAAATGTGTTTGACAAGGGATAGTAAAACACCGGAATTAAATAGGTAAGTTAAGGACTGAATAGGATGCGAGAAGCATCCTATTTTTAGTGTGGAGTAGTTGAAAAATTCAGTGTAATTACACTTTGTTAAATTACAGTATAGTGAAGTTTTAATAAAATAGAAGAGTTTATATTTTTATCTTACATGATACTACAGATGTGTATTATAATAAATGCAAATGGTAATTTCTAGTTATCATTCAATCAATCGTACGAATGAATTAATAAAATGGGGGGGCTAATTAAATGTTCGACTATTATAATTTGATTATGGGATCAGATGATTCTTGCTTTTTGACTAAATTTAACAACTTATGGAAAAAGGAAATTGATTTTCATAATTTACCATATACAAATGCTATACAAATTGAAGCTGGAAATCGTTTGAGGCCACTTTTGATGGCGTGGGGGTATTATTCGAATTGCAGTCATGAAAATAATTCATATATTGCGGAATATGCAATTTCCTTGGAATTATTACACAAGGCATCTATCTTGCTTGACGATTTAATTGACGAAGATACAGCTAGGCATGGGCACAAAACATTTCATATCCAATATTCAAAATCTGAAGCCTTACTGTATGCAATTTATATGCTAAATCGAAGTATTGATCTAATGCTTGACAGTGATACTATTGAACATTCTCGCACAGCTATATTATTAGGAATTGTGGATTATATGGCAAGAGGAGGAATTAAGGAAGTCAGCTCAGCAGGTAGAATTTTTAGCCTAGAGGATGTAAAAGAACTTATAGAACTTGAAACAATCCCCTTGATTAAAAATAGTTTTGTTTTGGGTTATCTGTTTTCTGCACCAACCGTTCTAGATACTCCAGGTGCTATAGTAAATATTGGTTATTCTTGTGGATATTGTTTTCAAGTTCTGAACGATATAGAACCTTTTTCAGCACCTGATATAAATCAAAAATATAAAGGCAGCATAAATTATGATTTTGAAAAGCACAGAAAGAATATCGTTATGTCTTTCCTATATGGTTGTTGTACGCCACACGAACGGAAAAAATTAACAAATACATCTGACTTCGAGTATGTACGTAAATTAATTGCAAAATACAATGTTATACATACATTGTTAAGCGAACTAGAGTCAGAAATACTTCAAATTATGCAACAAACTTTATTATTTAAAAATAGCAATCCACAATTTTATGTAGATTTCAAAAAATTCTTAATAACTATGTTTGATATATGTTATAAAAAGTGTGGATTACCCATTAATAATGAGTTGTTCAATGATTGAAGTGAATGGGCTTATGAAAGTAACTAAAGTCAAACAAATGGTATAAAACATGTCAAAGGCTGCAAGATTACAATATTTATTAATCATGCGTCTAACAGACTGATCTGATATCGGTAAGGAATTTGAATTTGTAAAAAAGTAGCCACTGAATATTCTTGTGCGGCGGAGTCGCCAGTCCGGTGTGGCTCAGAGAGCTCCGGAATAATCAGGAAGTTTTATGTGGGCGAAGACATCACAACTACACGGACTATGAATAGGAGCTCGGTAAAGAAGTTGAATGTGTATGTTGACTAAATATGTAGAAAAGTTGTAGAATGGAGGGAAAACAGATATGGCAGTGAATAATATAATAATTGATGGAGTCTATATTTCAGAAATTTATAGGTGGTACACAGAGCATGCGTTAATCGTGAATCGTAGATATCAACGAAAACTTGTATGGACATTAGATGAGAAGCAACAGTTTATAAACACAATTTTACATGGATATCCAGTTCCTTTGTTCCTGTTGGTTAGTTCAGGTCGGGAGAAACTTGGTACTATCGGGGATAAGGAAATAATTGATGGTTTACAAAGGTTAGAAGCAATAATTTCTTTTATACTTAATAAGTATTCAGTCAAGATAGATGGAATTGATTACTATTTCAATTTATCAGTTTATCCGGGAAATGAACTCCTGATTAAAAAAGATGAGTTACATCAGCAAAAGCCTGTTATGCCTGCAGAAATGTGTCATGCTTTCCTATTATATCAATTACCAGTAAGTATTATAGATGCAGACGAAGCTGCTGTGGATGATGTATTTAAGCGTATCAATTCAACAGGTAGAAAGCTTTCATCTCAGGATCTGCGACAGGCAGGTGTGACCAGTAAATTCAATGATTTAGTACGTATTATTTCAACTCATCTTCGTGGGGATGCATCCGAAGATATTGTTAGAATGAACGATATTAGCATATATAGTTTGAGTAGTCATGGGTTAAACTATGGAGTTAATATTAAGGACGTGTTTTGGGTCAAGCAGGGGATTATTTCAGAGGATACACTTAGACGCTCTAAAGATGAGGAAATAGTTGTCATACTTTGTAGCGCTATTTTGAGCAATTACACTTCAGGTATGTCCGTAAAAACGTTAAACATGTTATACGATACAGAAAGGAGAACTTATAAAAACAATGAAAAGCTTTTAACTCAGAGTAGATTTGATGATATTATCTCATTATTTTCAAAAATAGTCAGTGATTTAGAAAAAGTATTCGCAATAAGTGATACGACATTTTCACAATTGTTGTTTAGTAATGAATATAATTACAATAAGGATTTAGTATTTATAGTTTTATTCCTGGCACTAGCACAACTGTATTCGGAGAACTATTACATAGAGTATTTTCTGGAAATACACAATTTACTTTCAGGTATAGCTGACAGAGAATTCAGTGAGGTCATAAATACGTCAGAATGTGAGTGGAATACGGATATACGAAATCATTTGGTTGAAAGATTGAAAAATGTCTTACGAGGTCATATGGTTTTTATTGAGCGTGATCCGGAATGGAATACTGGGTTTATTAACTACTTAAAGCAGGTTACGGCAGAAAAGCAGATGTTCGATTTCAAAATCGGGATGCATGATTTACGTACTGGACAGAAAAATAGCAATGTGATTTCAAAATGTGTGATGACATTGACAGCTATGACAAATACAATGCCATACAAGGAAGGAGTTATTATTTTCGGAATTTCTGATAAGGGAAGCGATGCAGCGGACTATAGAAGCTTCTATAGGACAGAAGTTCCGAAATATAATGATTTGTATATTTCAGGTGTAACAGATGAAGCTATAACATTTTATGGTTCTATTCAGAATTACACAAGACGTATAAAGGAGTGTATAGAAAAGCAGAATGTAAGTCCAGATGTTAAGCAGTATATACTTACCCATATGGATACTATGAAGTATGGAGATAAGACATTAGTTATTTTAAAATTAAAAGCAGATAAGCCATTATTTTATGATGACAAAATGTATGTTAGGTACGAGAGTCATAATCATCTGGTGAAGAACGGTTCTCCTGAGTTTTATGAGGTGCTTAGTAATTTCAAAGAAAATATTACAGTTACACAAACTGTGACTAGAAAATCAATAAAGAAATTGGATGCATTTTAAAAAATTAGAAATCTCAAAACCACACAACAAAAAATATGTTATAATAAGAAAGTGAAAAAGAAAAACAAGGAAAACAAAGAAATAGATAAAACACTGGAGGTAAGAGTTATGAAAACAATCAAAAGAGTAAAAACAACAAAGTTAGCAATAGCCTTTTTAGCACTTATACTTTTAATAGTGGCACCAACCACAGTAGAAGCAAAGACAAAGAGTTATATGAAGTTCGAATCCTACGAAGGGATAATGACATTCGACAACGGCGGCACCAAGTTAGTGATGTATGAGGGAGAGTCAATAAGAAAAGTTGCGCCTAGTAAAGTAAGGCTTTATAATGGTAAAGTAACTAATTTCGTTGGTAGTAGTTCTTGGGAGAACTACAAGCTTACCTATTCAAAAAAAGGTATCGTGACATGCACAACGTCTAATACGACGCATTATAATACGATTACTGCAAAAAAAGCAGGTACAGTAACAATAAAGTTCAAAAGATACAATTACGGAGGTAACTACAAAGATTACGGCCATGAGGGAACTTTAAAAGTAATCGTAAAGAAAGCTCCAAAGAAATCCATCACAATGGCAAAGAAATCTATCACATTAGTGAATGGTAAAGAGAGCAAGCTTTCCATAAAATCCGTAAAAGGTTTAAGTGGCAAAGAAGTAACCTACAAGTCAAGTAATAAGAGAGTAGCTACTGTAGATAAAAATGGAGTAGTGACAGCAGTAGGTTCCGGAAAAGCCAATATAACGGTAACTTCAAAGACCAATAAAAAAGTAAAAACCACAGTAAAGGTTAAGGTTATTTCCAGAGGTACTGTAAACACTGCTTACACAAAAAAAGGAAAGAAAAGTATAGAAGTAAATAAGAGTGAGGTAGAGATAGGTGTTTACGAGAGATGGGCTTGCTTTGGAAGACATCAAAAAGGACAACACACCTACGATGGTAAAGATAGTAAAGGGGAGTATGCTTCTTTTCCTGGAAATGAAGCAGCTTGCGCACGCAGTGCTTTAAAGAAAGCTGAGAAGGAAGGACGTTTCCAGATAAAAGTAACAAAGCTTACAGGAGTAGCTAGCAAAGAGGTAGTTTACAAATCCTCTAACCCGAAGATTGCTACAGTTACGAGAGATGGTAGAATAGAGGGTAAAAAGGTAGGAACAACAGTAGTAACGGTAAGCTCGAAGTCAGATCCTAATGTAAAGGCTACAGTAGTAGTGAAGGTAGCAGACTGGAAAGCATGGTTGGATGGTATTTGCTTTATAGGCACACATTTTGGAGACGGAGACAACGTAGAGAGTATGGCAGATGTAGCGGAACCAGATGCAAATGATTGTTGTTATCAGACATTAAATTGGGTAGTTACTAGTAGTGATGAGAGTATTGTGAAAGTCGAATACTTTCCAGGGGGAGTGGTGCTTGTGTGTCTGAAACCAGGAAAGGCGAGAATTACAGTACAATCTAAGGATGGTCATTCATTTAAGTACTCTTGGGATTTAGAAGTTACAAGTGACTTTGGGGATGCAATTAATCCAGGAGATGCCGGAGACGAGAATAATTTCAGAGTTGAATAGTAAGGTAGAAAAATAGGGGATGACAGAAATGTCATCCCCTATTTTTTGTATATGTTGACTAAATATGTAGAAAGTTGTAGAATGGAGGAAAAGTAAGATATGGGAGATTACAAAATGGTCACAGAAGTTAATGTAAATAAGTGTACAATAAATGATTTGTTCGTACAGTACGTTGAAGATCGGCTATATGTGAATCGTAAATATCAGAGAAAATTGGTGTGGAATATCTATGATAAGAAATTACTTATTGATTCCATCATTCGCGGTGTGCCCTTACCAACTCTTTTACTCTCTGAGTACAAAGAGAATGAGAAAACATATATAGAGATAGCGGATGGAATGCAGCGTACAGAGGCAATTATTTCATTTCTACTTGGGGATTTTCCTGTTAAGTATGATGATAAAGAATGTTATTTTTGCCCGGATGATTATGCAGAAACTTTTAATTTGGTTAGGGATGGAAAAATAAAAAAGCGAGATGGAGTAAATTACTTGCCAAGAAATATCTGCATTGATTTCTACAAAAGTGAAATACCAGTTATTGTTACAGGTAAAGACGAAGAAGCGATAGAGCTTATATTCAGTAGAATTAACTCTACTGGAAGGAAGATATCATCGCAGGATTTACGTCAGTCAAGAGCAGTAGGTGATTTTCCTGACTTGGTAAGACGTATAGCATGCCGTATTCGTGGTGATTATACTTATACCGATAGAATATGTCTTGGTGATATGAAAAAAATAAGTGTTGGTGATGTAGGTCATGGATACGGTGTTGATATTGATACAGTTTTCTGGAGAAAACATGATTTAGTCACAAATCCGGGTATGAAAGAATCGAAGGATGAAGAGATTATTGAAAGTTTGCTCGCCACGATACTTTTACCAGATACTTTTAGGAAGAGCAAAGATTCCTTGGATGCTCTGTATGATGCAAATAGTCAGCTTGGTAAACTTATTGAAGATAATGTATTAAAGTTAGGAAAGGATGATTTGGAAAATAAATTTGTAGCAGTTTTTGATCAGATCAGTAATATTTTTGATGCTGTTGATTCTAATTTTTCAGATTGGATTTTTGATGGTCAGAAAACCATCAAAAATAAAGATATTTGTTTTTCAATATTATTCTGTGCATTATATAGGTTGACAGATGAATCATATACGATTGATGATTATGAGAATGTTGCGCTGGCTATAAAGAATGCAAGAAATACTTTTGATACTGTAGTAACTTCAGCCAGGGTTGATTACAGTGAAATTTCAACACAGACAGAAAATCTTTATTGTTTACTGAAAGATAAGCTGATAAAACAGATTACAGTCAATGAGGTTTCTGAAATTGAAAGAGAGATAGATAGAAGATTGAAATACTCAAGTATAGAACGTCAGATGACTGAGTTTAAAATTGCAGTTTCTGATCATAAAGCAAATAGACTCAGTCCACACTGTATGGAGAGAATAGAGGAAACACTTGTTGCTATGGCTAATGTAGAAGATCCAACTGAAATGGGAATGATAGTTATAGGAATTGCTGATAATAAAGATGCATATGATACGTGGAAATCCATTTATCATAAAAATGCTATTTTAGTAGAACAGCACTATGTAACAGGTATTGCAGATGAAGCTATGAAGCTCTATGGCAGCGTAGATCAGTATTTTAGAAGTGTAGCACAAAGTATACGTGATTCCAAAATGAGCGAAGATTTAAAAAGTTTTGTATTGCAACATATGGAAGTTGTAAACTTCCACGGAAAAGAAGTATTAGTATTATATAGTTTTAGGGAAGGTGAGAGCTTATTTAATGGAACAAAGTGGATCCGTGAGGGCAACGCAACAGTAGAAGCAAGATAGTAACAAGATAGGGTTTCCTAGAAATAGGAACCCTATTTTTAATGTTAGGAGTGAATTATTTACAGAATAATTAAATTTATAAAAACTTGAAACCGTAATTCAAATGCGACATAGTTATAATGAAGTGCAAAGGAGAGGTAGTATAGAATCACTTAGTAAAGATGTGATTTGATGTTGTGTAAGGTGCTGAATTAGATCGTTAGACAGTTCTTTGTAGGCGTAACGGCGCATTGAATTACTGCCAATGCCTGAAAAGTTAATAGCCTCACGCAATGCAGATTTGTTAACCGTTTTTGTGAGCAGATATCTGAAAAGTCGCTCAAAGGTTTGAACAATTTTTGTTGACGATCTGTAATAGTCTATGTACGGTCTGAATTCATTATATGATCTCAATAAGTTCAGAAGTGCTTCGAAACATTCATTAGGTAAATTCAATGTCCTTGTTTTGCCATAGAAGCAAAAAGAACCGTAAAAGCATCTGACAACATATGCACGAAAAGTGTTATACTTAATGTCAGGTATTGAGCAGATAGTCCTAGACCCTTCAGCAATCGCTTTTTGTAGGAACTCTGTGTTATGAAAAACAAATTTGATGAGTTTTTGCTCTGGAGTTTCATTTGATAGTGTTGTAAGAAAAGTTGTTGAAGTCATAAAATTTCCTCCTTTGCTTCGGCGTGAGTTCCACAGCTTACGCTATTTAAAATAGTTATAGTTGATAGTTTGCCAAAATCCTCAATTATAGCTATGGTGATCAAATTTAGTCTTGAAATTACGATTAAAGTGTGTTAAAATAAATACTGCTGTTGATTTAAAAATCGCAATTTCAAGACGACTTGTTAGGATTAAGGACAGTTAAGCTTTAATACAACTGCTTCTCCTTTCAAGTAGCTAGGCTGCGGGTTAATGTTTGTCGGAGCACTCTGCTATGGGTACAAAATTTCATGTTTTAAAATAGCACAAAATCAACTCAATGTCAATAGCTTTTTAAAATAGGGTTTCCTAGAAATAGGAACCCTATTTTTTAATGTTGGAAGCGAATTATTTACAGGTTAAAGTGGGAAATTACTTTATTTCGGAAAAATTAACCTGCAACCATAAGACGTAGAAAAAATAGAAAAATCTCCTATAAAAAAGTAGTAAAAGGGTGTCAAAAACTGGCACCCATTTTTTGATTAAAAGGAGAGTGAGAAAATGAGAAAAAGAGTAGTAACAGTACTGATGGTAGCTATTTTAGCTACGTCAGCGACAGTACCAGCACAAGCATCTTCAATTTTTAGTGAGGATAGCTATGTAACGCTGGAAGAAGTAACAGAGGAGGAAGAGCCACCGGATAGTTCACCGGGGAGTCAGGTAGAAGAAGAGGTAGAGAGGGAGACTTACGAGCCAGACTACGATATAAAACCATACTCCAAAGAGGTAGAAGAGTCCGCAGAAGAGTCAATAACAAGGTCAGCCAACAACGAATTTAACAATGGAGCTACAGCAACCGCAGATCCGAATTTACAGACAATTTACAACAAAGTCGGAAATGCATCAGTAAAGACCTACAACAGTTACACTTATAATGCATGGATGGGAACGAAAGATTGCACTTGGAAAGTTAATACAGATGGTGTAAAAAATACTGCATCAAATACGCATAAAAAAGCAGCGGAAGAGATAGCTAAGGACAGTAGCTATAAAAGTAAATGGGTACGGTCAGATGAAAAGAGTTTCTGGACAGGCTCAGGTGCTGCAACACCAAAAAAATACAAAAGTATCAAAAACAGTAGTAGTACAAAAGTAACAGATAAAAATATTGAAAAAGCATTTTTGGTTTGGACGACACGATCTTCAAAGAATGGAAGTTTACCAATTATTTTTGTCAATTCAGATAACGAAGCATACAGTATAAACGCAGATAATTACCCGGAAACACCGAAACTTGGTTCAAAGAAGGCATTGGTAGACAACAGAGTTGTTCGACAGGACAACTGGTCTGAGGATGATCTTAATAAAGCACAACCTAATAAAATTTTTTACACTTCCTACGCGGATGTGACAGATTATATGTCAGGGGACGGAACTTACTCAGTTTGTAACCTGCCGATCTACTGGTCAAACTACTACGATAACGGTGGTACTCAACGTGCGGCTACCTGTGGTAGTTCAGCAACTGATATGGTGAATGTGAACGGCGGTGAAAATTTAAGTTCATGGAGTCTTTTTATAGTTAGTGAGACAAGTGACAGCAGACCACATGTAGTTACAATAAAGGTCGGATCACAATACGCGCTAACAGGTGGCAGCCGCGAACTCATGACAGTACAGACGAAAACAGACTTTGGTAAATTTAAAACACAGACTTCAAGTGCCACACCTGTTGCGATCAGTACAGCCTTTACCACAAGTGGTACAGGAAGCAACGGAGATCTTCTGGCAAGAGTGAATTTCGCAAAAAGTGGCAAAAAGGCTAATGAAGTAGGAAACCCAAAAGATGACGAAGACAACTGGTACGACCCGACAGACTATGCACTAAATGCTGATGGTGGAGGTATTTACGGAAACAATGGTAATGTACCGACGGATAAAGCGAAAGGCTCGTCAGTGTCGTGCTTTTCCGTACAGGCAAAGGATACTTCTGTTTGGAATACTTTGCGATATGTGGTGACAGATGTTGCATTAGAAAAGGTAGATATAGCTGCAACGCAGACAATAACAGTTAAGGAACGTAGCAAACCGGTAGTAGTCTCCGGTAAATTTACGAATACGACAGCAAAGGGTAAAACAGGATTTTCTTACGGTAAACTGGTCGTAACACTGCCAAAAGGTCTTACAGTTTCAGATTCCAATAGCTCACCGGTGCTGACAGCACACAAGTGGAAGCGAGATAAAGAGTCGACAGACACTCTAAAAGGCACCGTCTCGACAAAGAATGGTCAGCAGCAGATAATCTGGGAGGACAAGGATTCAACAGCAGAAACAGCGCAGGTACTGAGAAGTGTGACAGGAACCAGTGCACCATCAGAAAAAGGAAAACGTGACTACTTCGAATACTCGATCGACTGTGATTTTAATGCCAAAAAAGGCGTTGAGACTTTTAGGGCAACAGAGGTTCTTTACGGTGTGAAAGAATCAAATGGCAGTAAACCATACGGTAAGTCATCATTTCAGCTCCAGTCAGGCAATGCTAAAGAAGTGCCAAAATATATACTGACAGTAAAAACAGAAGGTCCGGCTGTAAGTATTGATGGCGGAACTGCAAAGACGACCGCAGTAACAAAAGAGCTGAAGCCAGCTACGGAGACAACAGGCAAGCCAACAACGGTAAAGGCAACAGGCAACTTTAAGGGTTGGACTATCAGTGATAGTGATATAAATAAGATCGTAGAATACGGAGAGAATCATGATACTACGATTGATTCTGATAAGTTTAAGGTAAGTTCAAATCTGAAGTTTTATATGCCGAATAAGGATATCACGCTGACAGCAACCGCATTGCCAAAAGAAGTGATTACAGCAACCTTTATCAGTCACTCATACTCCAGTAGTGACAGCTACAATATACCAGATTCAGCACAGCGGAAACAGGAGATTTCAAAGGAGTTTGTAGATAAATATGATCCGAAAACAGGAAAGCTGATAGAGAAAGTACCACGTGAGATGACCTTTAATTTCCCATCTGCAGGACAGATCAATGGATGGGTCTTTGATGGCTGGGTTTTAAGTGACACAGCAAGCAGCAGCTATGATGATAAAGGATACAATAAGGCATCAGTGAATCAGGCTGGTGCATCTGGAATGATAACCAAAAATGTAGTCTACTACGCGCAGTACCACAGAGAAATGAGCTGGTATTTTGTTCAGCAAAATAAGGTTGACAGGCATTACAAAACAGTCTACAGAAATAGTTACGATATTAACCGGTTTGAACAGGAATATAAAGACAAAGCACCAAACCAGACACTGAAAGAAGGATGGGTTTCACAGGGTTGGACAGACGAAGCAGACTGTAAGGCAGATTCGGACGTCCAGTCAGGTGGTACGATAATAGCCACAGAGGGTCAGGTTTTCTATGGATTATTCGAAAAAGATGTGACAGTAACTTACGATACAAATACCTACGATCCTGTAAATAGAGTGCCAGATTCACAGACAGGAAAGGCATACTTCTCAACAGCATCATGGGACTTCTCGCAGGTAAAGGACTATGTGCATCCATCTTACAAGAATGTACTGAGTAATACATGGCTGAATGATTTTTTTACAAAGAAAACAGACTATTCGGCACCAGTTGATCTGAGAAAAGATTCAGATGTGGGATTTATTTACCCAACGATCACAGTAGCAGATACAGTACCGGTTTACAGAAAGATTAATCAGAGAGAAACAGATGTGCTGCCAACTATTTGGTCAACGAATCCAAAAGGATTCACAGTAGATTTTGAAGTAACACAAGGAGAGTGGCCGGAGGGATTTGATCGTAGAATAAACTGTAATCCACAGACAAGTTACGAGTTCCGAGAAGATACAACACTTTACCAGCAATACGAAACATTAAAGATGCCGGCAGATAAGAAAATCCATACAAGTGTTTCTATACTTGTAGGGGATTCTATTAATGTTGGAAATCGGTTTAAATCAGATTACTTTAGCGATTTAGGAAGAGTATACGTTTCTCCGGATCATAGTATAGCAACAGTAACAGAGGCAGGTAAGATTACAGGTAGAGGTCCTGGTGTGATAACAATAAAGGTATACACTAGTGATGGTAAGACAGATATAGGAGACTGTAAAGTAATAGTTTCATCAAGCAGTGTGAAGATACCTGACAAGATTACACTCGGTGAACAGGCAGAAGTAGGTATTACAGCCAGATCAGGTGAGGGTGCTAGTGTGACAGCAACTCTTTCTATGGATGCAGTATCAGCATTGAGAGGTAGGGAGAGTAGCAAACTTTACTCATTACATTCATACTTTGGCAATGGAAATGACTTTACAGAAGTGGACGCAGGCAACACAATACTGAAAGCAGCTTCTAGTAATGGAAAACCTGCAACAGATACAAAAACCTTTTATGTAATGCCTGATATAAGTTTACAGAGTTTAAAGAGCGATGTTTACGATGCAACGATTGTATGGAAATTACATCTTACACTGAATTAGGTAAAACCGAGTAAGATGATGATATAGTCATATAATTGATTGATAGTAGAAGATAATCGCTGATGAATGGGGAAGTCGAGAGGCTGCCCCATTTTTTCAATTAGAGATTCTTCGATGTAGGGGTGCTGGGTTCGAATCCCAAGAATTTATTCAAATAATTTAGGAGGAAACAATGATAGGTTTTAAGAAGAAAGTAGCAGAGAGTTTAAAAGAGGAAATAAGTCTTGAACCAGAAAAAAGTGAGACAGTGAGTGGAGCAGTAAGCGAGGTAGCGGAGGAAGTAAAGCCTAGAACAAGAAGAAAACGTGTAAGTGCTATCGCTCCACATGAATCAAAAAGTAGAACTGAGAAGAATGGGACTGATAGAACAGTATTCAAATTCGATGACGATAGTGGTGATGACAGCGATGTGTTAAAATCAGAGGAGTCAAAGGATTTATTGATGGAGTCAACCAAGATGTCAGATATAGATGAGGAAGAGGTTGCAAAGACAGTGAATAGAATCATTATGAGGAATTCAGTCAATGTAGACGAAGATAAAGAGGAAGAGGAAGATTTACCAGTAAGCTTCGATAATTCAGAAGACACAGTTGAAATAGATGTTCCAATAAAAATTCCAGAAAAACCAGTAGAGGAAAGAAATGTCAATGAGAGTCAAGATATTCTTTTAAAGCTAAGTAGAGCTGTTAATAGATACGCCGATCCATACGGTGGTTTTGAGTGTGAAACAGTAAGTCTGAGATACGCCTCCGGTGTGAATGAGGTGAAGGTGGATAACGGTTGGATCTACTTTCCGATCAAACAGGTTTTCGTAAATGGAAGAAAGCGCAACTTCAATAGCGTGCATGAAGTCCGTTTAAAACGAGACGATAAGGTGGAATTAGATTTAGGAGTGAGTGCAGTAGTGCCAAAGGGTTACGTGCTTGAGTTTAGAAATGTAGAAAACTCTAAGACGAAGTTTGGTATTGAAGTTCCGGCAGGTACAGTGGTAGGTGCACATGACGCACTTTACCCAATAGTAGTACAGGTAAATCCTGTGGATGATTTGGCATATGTTTGTCAGAATAGAAGTATTGTAAGAGCAACTTTGAAAGCAGTTTAAGGGGTACAATAATGCGAAAAGCTCAATATGTTCATGGTAGTAATAGTGCAGGAAGATATTTTTTTCTTTTCTGTTGGTTGATAATAAGGACGATGTTGATAGTTATAATCTTTGCGACGATCGCAGTTGTATGCAGAATTTACCCAACAATAAAGTTGTGGTTTGATGATAGTATGAGTATTGCAGCACAATCAAAACCAGAAGATTTTTGTAGTGGTGAAACAAGTTATGTATACGATGAAGAAGGCACAGTACTATTAAAATTAAAAGCTGATAAAGATACGATTTATGTTGAGTACAAAGATTTACCGGATGATATAAAGAATGCTTTTGTAGCAATAGAGGATAAACGATTTTATCAGCATAAAGGGGTGGACTGGGCTTCAACAGTAAATGCTGCATTTCTTTTAGTAAAAAACAAAGGAGAAGTGCAGCGTGGTGGAAGCACAATTACACAACAGTTAGCAAGAAATGCATACTTAAGTTTTACAGTAAGTTACGAACGAAAGATCAGAGAGATTTTTCTGGCACTTGGTTTAGAGCAGAGGTACAGTAAAGAACAGATACTAGAATTTTATATAAATAGTATAAATTTTGGTAATGGGTACTTCGGAATAGGTGCTGCGGCAAAAGGTTACTTTGGTAAGACGGTTGATAAACTAAGCTTAAGTGAGATTGCATTTTTGTGTGCAATTCCAAATAACCCTACTTTTTACAATCCCAGAACTAATTTTGACCATACAATTAGCAGGCGAAATACAATACTTCATGAGATGTACCAGCAAGGATACATTGGGAGTAAAGCATACACAACGGCAGTGCAGGATAAGATTTGTGTAAAGAGTGAAGATAATCTGGAATACGGATACAAGGCAAGCTATGCTTTAAACTGTACAGTCAAAGAGTTTATGAAACTTGCTGGATTCAAATTTGAATACAAATTTGCTACAGATGCAGATTACAGTCGTTACAAAGAAGAATACAATCAGGCATACGAAGAAGCTCTGTACACATTAAAGGTAGGCGGATACAGTATTACCGTTAGTCTGAATGAGGCTACACAACAGACTGCACAGAATGCTTTAGATAATGAGCTATCCCGGTTTTCAGAAGATAGTGGTATGCAGGGTGCTTTGACGGTAATCGATAATGAGACTGGATTAGTACTTGCGTCCGTTGGCGGGAGTAGTTCTGTAGAGGGTACAAGTTTAGGATTAAACAGAGCATACCAAAGTTACAAGCAGCCAGGAAGTACAATAAAACCGATAGTGGTTTACACACCTGCAATGGAGCATGGATACGATGCCAATAGTAGGGTGGAGGATAATCCGATTGAAGACGGTCCGAAAAACTCAGATGGTAAATACAGTGGTATGATTCCATTACGAACAGCAGTGGAGAAAAGCAAGAATGTAGTAGCATGGAGACTTTTCGAAGAATTGACACCAGAAAAAGGATTAAGTTACGCAGTGAATATGCATTTTTCAAGTTTAGTCCCTGAAGATTACACGCAGTCCGCAGCATTAGGTGGGCTGACATACGGAGTAACAACAGAAGAGATGGCAGGGGCTTACGCAGCGTTAGCTAATCATGGTTACTGGAGAGAACCGACTTGTATTACTTCTATAAAAGATAAAGATGGAAAAGAGATTTACGAAGGTAGTCTTGGTAGAGGTATTTACTCGAAACTTGCAGCTGATTCAATGACGGATGTACTGAAAGGTGTTAGCACCAATGGGACTGCAAGAGGGTTGAAACTTAGTAACGGTGCAGAATTTGCGTGTAAGACTGGAACAACAAATGAAAATAAGACAGCTTGGTTTTGCGGATACACAAAACAATACACTGTAGCGGTATACGTTGGTGCAGATGATAATAAATGCACAGTAAAAGATCTTTGGGGAGGTACATACCCTGCAAGAATTTGGATAAATACTTTGAATGGTTTAGGTGGAGATGCTGTAAGTTTACTGGGTGACAGTGAACAAAAATCAGTAGACAATAACCAGAGTAGTCTTGATTGGATAAAGCCAGTGGAACAGCCAGTGGAACAACCAGTGAAACAACCAGTAGAAGACACACCAGTAGAGGTGCCAGCAGAAGTACCGGTAGAAGATCAGCAACCTGAGCAACCAGCAGAAGATCAGCAACCTGAGCAATCAGTAGAAGATCAACAACCTGAGCAACCAGCAGAATAATCAATTGAGTGAAATGGAGGAACATTTGAAATGGCAAAGATACATAGAATAAGCGGGTATTTAATTGATGCAACTAGTGATTGTAGTGACAATGATATCAAAATGGCAGTTACAGATCAGCTAAATATGATTGGTCAACAGTTATATATTGAAAGCGCGGATATCAATGATTGGTCAAGTCAAAACTCATTAAATCATGAAAATTGTGACCTGTCATATTGTATGAAATACTTCAAGAATATAAATGATACACTAAAGTACGATAGACCATTACCAGAATCAGGGCAGCAATACAGGCATTTTAAGGTTGGTAAAATTGTAACAGTAGTTGGAATAGCAAGACACACTGAAACTGAAGAATTGACAGTAGTATACGATCATAATGGAACTATATGGAATAGACCTTTAGAGATGTTTATGAGTAAGGTAGATAGGGAGAAATACCCTGATGCAAAGCAGAAATACAGATTTGAATTGATGGAGGAGTAGAGATGGGATTATTTGGTAAGAAGATGTCTGCTCAGAAGGATATATTTACTGAGCAGGAAGCAAGATGTTTATTGCATGATACGTTTTCTCGTGCTGCAAATGATGTTAGGAATGTGGATGTGAGAAGTATTTTAGAAAATGCAATACTTGAATCTAAGGTACAGGAATTAAGAAAGACATTTGATACAGCAGTGTTTAATGAAACTACCGGAGATGCGATGTATCATCGTTTATTGGTTAATGGTGAATCTACAGTATTATCAGATTGTGAATTTAGAGAGTACTGTAAATCACATAAAGTAGATCATTACAATGAGAAAGGTGATTTTGTTTTTAATCCAGAAACCGAATTAGCATTTGCGAGAACCGTGATTAATCAAGAGTATGTAGATGCGATGAAATCAGGTGAATTTGATTTAAGGTGTGGTTACAAAGTTCCTGAGTATTTTGATATTAAAAAACATTTAGCACTTACGATTGCTAGTTACGGTGGTGATGGTGTAGATGTAGTATTTGCAATCTTTAATGATACAGTAGTGAAAACTGGTATTTATCGTAGATTAGGTAAATATACGAATGCCCAAATTAACTCTGAGTTATACGATTCTGGTAGAGTGTTTATCATAACAGATTTTAATGACGAGGTAGTAGAGACTTTCAAAGATATGAATGTGTATTTTAGTAATTCTGAGTATGAGCTATGCAAGAAGTGGATAGGTTACAATTAACTGGACAGATTTTTTAAGGTCATATAATCTATAAT
>OLYB01000244.1_pt1 | contig 55271 bp, 47 predicted proteins | sample 1674481 | NCBI WGS metagenome assembly OLYB01 (sample SAMEA103958167, study PRJEB25191) | human gut metagenome
GAAGTTGTAGCTGAATGATTAGGGATTGATTGTATATAATTTAGTGTATTGCCTTCATTATTTGTTTTTATGAATGATGAAGGCAATTTTCTTTTCTATAGATGAATGATATTTGATCGGTTTGATTATGAATCATAGAAGATGCCGTGACACATGATAGATCTTCAGGTGTCATCGTTATATATGTTACACTTGTAAGATATATAATCTTTCGGGTTTAGGTTCTATATCAGAGCGGACTGTTACTTGTTAAGAAAAAACATTCATAGCCTCCGGAGGTTGGAACAGGGGACTAACAAGTTTGTTCAAGCAGGGCTGTTGCAGGGGGCGGGTTTTATATCTTGGGGGAAGTATATATTTATATATAGGCTCCTTCACATCCAATTTTCCTTCCGTACCAGAATATTTTTTACTCTGAAGACAGATCTGACCTTCTGAATTACATTAACCTGCGCACATCTACAATAATCAACTTTTTCTTGAACAGTCTGTCGTATCTTCGTGTCCATAAATAAAATGAAAAAGGAAAATACTGAAGTTTTAACTCTGGATCATGGTAGCCCGCTTTTTACCGTTATTGGACGATGATTAACGAATGTAGCCGTACCGATAAAGAATTCCTCGTAAATAGGACGGAAACCAAAGCATATGAGATGAGTTTGTTTCTTTCGACGAAATCAAAGGCCGGTCACGATTGCGTTCCATCATGGTAATGATATTCTTTGTATATACTTTGTTTATAGATGTTGAATTGATGTCTTTATGTGTGATATATTTTAGAAATCACCGTGTAATTTAGTTTCTATTTACTTGCAAAAGTCAAGGACTTTTGCGAATATTGCATATATTATGTATAATTTATAAAATATTTTTTATCACACCAACAGGCTAGTATAATATAATGGAACAAGTTTCAGATTTATCATTATTCAATGAACTTTTTACAATATACAAAGGTCGTTTCGTCCGGTTCGCACAAACCTTTACCCGTGATGCTACTATAGCTGAAGACATTGTGATAGATTCCCTTATTTACTATTGGGAACATAGAACCGAACTTAATAAAGAGTCTAATATACCTGCATATGTGCTTACGGTTATCAAACATAAATGTTTGAATTATCTTCAACACAAAACAGTTATTAAAGAAGTATCTGAACAATTGTACGAACATGCCCAATGGGAACTGAATACCCGTATTGCCACCTTGGAAGCTTGTGAACCTTATGAAATTTTTGCGGCTGAAGCACAAAAAATAGTCAATGACACTTTGGATCTTCTGCCAGAACGTACCCGAGAAATTTTTATAATGAGCCGTATTCAGAACCTTCCGCATAAAGAAATTGCCGAAAAGCTGAATATCAGCTATAAATCGGTAGAATTTCATATCACAAAAGCTTTAAGAGAACTACGGATACAACTAAAAGATTATCTACCTTTTTTTATTTATTTCCTTTTAAAATAAAAAAAACACCTTTTTTCATTAGGGATATGAAAGCATCACTTGCTTATATGTATAGTAAGAAGATAAATAAATTTATATTATCTTTTATTATACAATATAACAGAGTATGGATAAAAATTTGTTAATACGTTTTTTTGAAGGTCAGGCTACTACGGACGAAGAGATGAAAGTTCGTAAGTGGATGGAAGCATCAACTGAAAACCGTCGTACTTATTTTAAAGAAAGAAAGATGTATGATATGACATTGCTTCTGAGTAAAGACACGAAAAAAGAAACTGTTTCACAGTCTTCAAAAAAGAAGTTTAAATTTAGGAAATTTATAGAAATTGCAGCAGTTGCAGCGATTACTCTGGTCATCACACTATTTTACAAGAACCAAGAGCGACAAGAATATTGGCTCACTGCTCAAAAAATCAGTGTTCCAGCTGGTCAACGTATCAATTTGGAATTGTCTGATGGAACCAAAGTTTGGCTGAATTCTCGTACTAAAATTGAATATCCTGCAGTTTTCGCAGATAAAGAACGCCGGATTAAACTTGACGGTGAAGCCTACTTTCAGGTTGCTCAAAATATTCATAAACCTTTTATTGTACAAACTCCAAAAGGAAATGTAGAAGTGCTTGGTACCCAATTTAATGTGGAATCTTATTCGGATGACAGTACCTTTGCGACAGCGTTGATGGAAGGGGCTGTAAAGATAACCGCAGGCAATTATCAGTGTCAACTCAAACCTAACCAGATGGCTTATCTTAAAGATGGAGAAATAAAAGTGGCTCCTATTGAAGATTATAATCCTTATCGTTGGCGAGAGGGGATTATCAGTTTCAAGGATGCAACTTTCCCTTATATCATTCATAAATTTGAAAAATACTACGGTGTGGAAATCCGTATAGAAAATAAAGCTGTGATGAATTATCGTTGTACAGGTAAGTTCCGTCATTCTGATGGTGTGCGATATGCTTTACGAGTGCTACAAAAAGATGTGGATTTTCAGTTTGTACGCGATGAAGAAAACCATATTATTTACATAAAATAAATTTGCCTATGAAACAATACTAAGAAAACACATTCCTTTCAATTGAAAAAAAGAGTGCCGACAAGTTTGGCCGCATGTCAGCACTCACTATTAACACAATTCTAATAACTGTATTAATCATTAAAGTGTAACAAAGATATGAATAATATTTCTTTGTGGGAAATTTTATACCCCCAAAAATTACGGACAAATCGAATTTATAAGATTATGAAAATTACCCTGACTCTGGTATTTGTGTCAATTTTCAGTATGTTTGCGGGTAATATACACTCGCAAAACGCACGCATTACATTCACCAAGAACAATGCCACTCTTGAGTCTGTTTTAAATGAAATTGAAAACCAAACAGATTACTTGTTTATTATCAATTCGAATATCGATACTCATCAAAAAGTGTCGGTAAGAGCAGATGACACTCCTGTATCTAAAGTTTTGGACGAACTTTTTCATGATACTGAAATACATTATACTATGGAAGGAAGTCATATAGTCCTTTCAAACAAGCCCCAACCTGCCATTTTGCAACAAACACGTAAAATAACGGGACGTATCTTAGATGAGAATGGTGAACCTTTAATAGGTGTAAGCGTCATGCTTAAAGGTACTTCAAACGGTACTATCACCAATATAGACGGTGATTATACGTTAAGTGGTGATATTACCGATAAATCAGTGCTGGAAGTAACTTATATCGGAATGAAAAAACAAGAAATAACTGTGGGAAACCGTACACGCATCAATATCACCATGACTTCAGATAATGAGATGCTGGATGAAGTGATAGTCGTGGGATACGGTACACAGCGTAAGGGGAATTTAACCGGTTCTGTATCAGCTATAAAATCAGAAAAATTAACAATAGCCCCTATTGGTAATGTTACGAATGCTTTAGCAGGGCAACTCCCTGGTTTAATCGTTAAACAAACATCCGGTATTCCAGGATCAGATGGTTCTACTTTGCGCATCCGAGGCTTTGACGCTCCTTTAGTCATTGTAGATGGCATTGAAGGTGATTTTAACAATATAGATGCTAGCCAAATAGAATCAATTTCTATTTTGAAAGATGGTGCTGCTTCTATCTACGGTGCACGTGCTGGTAATGGCGTAATTCTAGTAACTACCAAACGAGGTATAGATTCTAAGCCCGTCATTTCATTAAATACTTCCTTTACCTTACAGGGACAAACAAATGTTATTAAACCTGGAAGTTCTGGGCAGAGAGCTGAATGGTTACGTGAAGAACACATCAACAAAGGCTTACCCATGGAACAAGTTCCTTATACAGAAGAACAAATTCAAAAATATTATAATGGAACAGATCCTAATTATTTGAATTCAGATTGGTACGATGCGGTAATCCGAGATTGGGCTCCTCAACAAAATCATAATCTCTCTATTCGTGGTGGAAGTAATAAGATTAAATATTATGGATACATTGGTTATAACGATCAGGAAACCATTGTAAAAACAGGTGGTGGCAGTTATAAACGATATAATGTACAGTCTAATATTGATGCAAAAATTACTGATAGACTTTCATTTACATTAGACATGTTATTGACAAAAGAAAACCAATTTTTCCCTACTGTAGGAAGTGGCTTCGGACATTCCAATTTTTGGAGTATTATCTACGATTCAGACCCTCGTTATCCTATATATCTACCAGATAGGAGTAAACTGTCTTATGGAGGGCTTTCTTATGGTAATGCGCTTTTTGCATCTAATACAAATTTAGGGGGATATAGTGACACGGACAAGAACCGAATAAGAGCTAATGGTGGATTAATTTATGAATTTAAATATGTGAAAGGTTTGAAAGCTAAAATGTCTATCAGTTATGATACTTATAATCAAAACTACAAGTATTTTAATAAACAAGGAAAATTCTATTCATACAATATAGACTCAGACACTTATACATTTGAGCGTGCTTCTCAAGATCCGACAGGAGTTACCGAAGTTTTTGGAAGAGGATATAGTCTAACTCAACAATATTCATTGCAATATGAAAGGTTGTTTAAAGAAAAACATCGTGTATCCGCATTGGCTTTATTTGAAACAATAGACTATAACGATAAAAATGTTGAGACAGGAAGAACAGGATTTATGTCAACTATATTGGATCAATTATTTGCAGGAAATGGAACCACTTCTTTTAACAATGGATGGGAAAGCGAAATGGGACGTGCTAGCTGGGTAGGACGTATCAATTACAGTTATATGGATAAGTATTTAATTGAAACGATATTACGTGCAGATGCTTCTGCCAAATTTCCCCAAAATAGTCGTTGGGGATATTTTCCAAGTGTTTCATTAGGATGGGTGTTATCTCAAGAAAGTTTCATGAAATCATTAAAAGCTATAGATAATATTAAATTGCGTGCCAGCTATGGAGAATCAGGAAATGATAATGTAGGCAGTTTCAAATATTTAGCAGGTTATGCATTTGATGGCTCTTATAAAATTGGAGATGAAATTAAATCAGGTCTTTATGCTGTTGGTTTAGCTAACCCTATCTTAACTTGGGAAACAATGAAGATTTATAATGGAGGTATAGATTTATCTTTTTTCAATAGGAAACTGTATGGAACTGTAGATGCATTTTATAGAGTACGAGATGGCATACCAGGGAGTCGTTCTGTATCATTACCTTCATCATTTGGCGCAGAATTGCCTCTGGAAAATTTGAACAGTATTGACACCCGTGGATGGGAATTAAATTTAGGGACAAGTGGAAATTTCGGCAATTTTATGTATGATATCAGTGGAAACTTATCATGGGCTCGTTCTAAATGGAGAAAATACGATGAGCCTATCTATAGTGATCCTGACCAAGAAAGAATATACAAGCGTGAAGGTCGCTGGACTGACGTTCGATATGGATATATATCTGACGGACTATTCACTAGCCAAGCTGAAATTGAAGCTTTAGATTTTACCTATAAAGATTTGAATGGAAATTCATCACTACGTCCCGGGGACATCAAATATGTTGACCTAAATGGGGATAAAGTCTTAGATTGGAAAGATCAAAAGGAAATAGGTAAAGGAACACTTCCCACTTGGACATATGGATTCAATATGAATTTTAAATACCATGGCTTTGATTTGTCTGCTCTATTTCAAGGAGCTTTTGGCTATACAACTTACATAGATTTGACCAAAGCTGCTTCTACGTTGAAATACGATAATCGTTGGACTGAAAAAGAGAACAATCCCAATTCATTAGTTGCCCGTCCTGGAGGTGCAAGTACCAATAAATACTATTCAGACTTTAATAACCATAACACCGCCTATTTGCGTCTAAAAAATTTATCAATAGGTTATGAATTGCCTAAAGGATTAGTAAGTAAAGCAGGTATTCAACAACTAAGGATTTATATAGCAGGAACTAACCTGTTCACTCTAAGTTCTTTGCATAAATACGGTGTTGATCCTGAAGTCCCGGAAGGAAGCCCTGCTTATTATTATCCCCAACAGCGTACACTTAGTGTAGGTTTAAACCTTTCATTTTAATCATAAAAAAACAATAGACAATGAAGAAAATAATATATTCAATCGCATTAGGAGCATTGACTCTTACTAATACCTCTTGTTATGATGTACTTGATAAGGAGCCTCTTGATCAATATACTGATGCAGTGGTGTGGAATGATCCAACATTAATTGATGCATTTTTGGTTACTCAATATATGTATACCCCCGTCATGGTAAATGATGCAACCACCATGTTTACTAGTTGGAGTGGTTCACCTATGAATAGAGATGATCGAAGAGGTGATACTAATTATTTTTTTGGAAATAGTGAACAGGTTTTTGGTGTTGGACTTACTTTAGATGTTTCTGACGAAGCTAAATACAATACTGGTTCATGGACTGATATTTCTTGGTATAAATTACATGGTATCACAGAGGATGGAGGTATGCTTGAATGGTGGGATAATGCTTACTACACTATTCGCAATTTGAATGAATTGATTGCTCGGGTACCGAATTCCCCTATTGATACGGAAACGGCTAAGGTACGAATTGCTGAAGCTCGCTTTCTTAGGGCTTATTGTTATTTTGCTATGGTAAAACGCTATGGTGGAGTACCTTTGTTGACAGAAGCTCCTCAGTTGGATTCTTCAGAAGAACTTTTATATCCAAAACGTAATTCTGAAAAAGAATTATATGACTTCATTCTAAATGAGACCATGAGCATTTCAGAAGAACTGACCAATGTGAAAGAAGTAGGTCGTGCCAACAAATGGGCTGCTTTATCACTTCATTGTAGAGCTGCTCTTTATGCTGGAAGTATCGCTCAATATGGTAGGGTTCAATTAGACGGACTGCTAGGTATTCCAGCCAATGAAGCTAGCACTTATTATGAGAAAGCATATAATGCAGCTCTAACAATTATAAAAGAGAGTCCCTATAAACTTTACAATGAAGATGAAGATAAGGTACAGAATTTTAAGAACATCTTTTTAAAAAAAAGAAATTGTGAAGCAATTATGGTCAAGCAACATGATGGACCCGGTTTTCAAAATGGAGGATTCAGCACATGGTCTTGGGATCAATGCGAATGTCCACGTCCACAAGTATGGGGATTAGGGAATCACCATGGACCCTATTTGGAAATGGTTGAAGAATTTGAGTATGTAGATGGTACATCTGGTAAATTTGACCGCAAAGCTTTACAAAATAAATTATGGAACATGGACGAACTATGGAAAGGAAGAGATCCTCGTTTCTATGCTTCAATTTGGACAAATGGTACTCCTTGGCGTGACGCTGTAGCCGGAGCTTTTAAAGGTGATACAATTGATATGCATTTAGGTTTGATAAAACCCGATGGAGAAATAATTAAATCACAAGCCGACCAATACAATGGAATAAATTCCATTGGTGACCAATTATGGGCACATGCTTCAGAAGGTATAGTAAACTCTGGATTTGGAATTATGAAATACTTAGATCCAAGTACCAATAACATGAGCTGGCTTTGTGAATCAAGAACAGACTATCAGATATTCCGTTTTGCTGAAATTTTACTTAATTATGCAGAAGCAGCCTTTGAACTTGGCAGGACAGCTGATGCGTTAGATGCAATTAATCAAATCAGGAGAAGAGCTGGAATAAAAGAATTGGCAAATATTGATCGAGATAAAATCAGACATGAGCGTAAAATAGAATTGGCTTTTGAAAATCATCGTTATTGGGATTTACGTAGATGGAGAGAAGCTGAAACCGCTTTGACACGCTCGTTCAGTGGATTACAATACATCTATGATTATAATTCGGGTAAATTTAAAGTAGTTGTTATAGATAAGGTAGATGGCTCTACCGCATCGCCAACTTTCTTCAATAAAAACTATTACTTCCCTATAACTAAAGCCCGTAGGGCAGCCAACCCCAATTTGGTAGAAAATCCAGGTTATTAAGTAATAGCCAAAGAATCTAAAAACGGGGTGAGAATAAAAATAGCTCATCCCTTCTTTTTCTAAACAGAAAGTTCATTCTTAAGTTATATCATGGAGAATTTACCCTGTCTGTATTTTTACTACTTTTCTTTGTACAAAGGAAATAGGTTGATTGAATTAGCACATTAATAGACTATAAATCAGTACTACAATCATAGCCTTTATACACAAGATAAAAAGAATTTGTGATTGATGATCTCTCTTAATTACATTACTAATGAATAATAAAAGAACAATTATAATAATTATACTACTCATACTTATTGGAGGGGAATTTTCCTTAATGGCTTCTCCACAAAAGCAAGTCTTAGAATTCTCAACGGCAGGTTTTTTTAACAGTCCGCAATTAAGAACGGTATACAATTTTAATCCTGCTTGGCGTTTTTTTAAAGGTAAAGCTAATGGAGCAGAATGTGTGGATTTTGATGATAAAGATTGGCAAGTGGTTCATCTGCCAAACGGTATAGAGTTATTGCCTTCCGAAGCGAGCGGATGTATTAATTATCAAGGTGAAGTCTGGTATCGGAAACATTTCACTATAAATGAAAAAGAACATGTTAAACGGTGGGTACTCCATTTCGAAGGCATTATGGGTAAATCAAAAGTTTGGATTAATGGTATCTTGATTAAAAAAAGTGTATGTGGATATCTACCTTTAGTAATAGATGTCACTCAATATCTCAAAATGAACGATAAAAATGTAGTCACTGTTTGGGCAGATAATAGTAATGAACCTAATTATCCGCCAGGTAAAGCACAGGACGTACTAGATTTTACATATTTCGGTGGAATCTATCGAGACGTATGGTTATATGGTACAAATTCCATTTTTATTACTGATCCCAATGAGGAAGATAAAATAGCTGGAGGAGGAGTATTGGTCGCTTATGAGAATGTAAGTAAACAATCTGCTGATATCCTATTAAAAACAGATGTTAAGAATTTGTCTGATAGTTCATTCAAAGGCAAGGTAGTCTATGAATTATTCGATAAGGAAAATCGGTTAGTAGCTACTTCTATTTCTGTTATCAATCTTTCAAAAGGAAAGAGTCGTCAGACGAATGAAATAAGAATGAAAATAATGAAACCTCATTTATGGTATCCTTCGACACCATATCTTTACAATCTTATAGTGAAAATAGTAAATAACCAAGGCACAATTCAAGATGGTTACCGTCAGCGATTGGGAATACGCAGTATAGAGTTTAGAGGTAAAAAAGGTTTGTTTCTCAATGGCAAACATTATGATAGGCCTCTGATGGGAGCTAACCGTCATCAAGACTTTGCCTTAATAGGACATGCCCTACCAAATTCGCTTCATGCCCGTGATGCAAAAAAATTGAAAGATACAGGTATGGAAATTATTCGTAGTGCCCACTTTCCACAAGACCCTGCATGGATGGATGCCTGTGATGAATTAGGTCTTTTTATGATTGTTACCACTCCTGGATGGCAATTTTGGAATGAAAGTTTGACTTTTGAACAAGGTGTTTACGACAATATCAGACAAATGGTACGTCGTGACCGTAATCATGCTTGTATCTTCCTTTGGGAACCAATTTTGAACGAAACTTGGTATCCTGATTATTTTGCTAAGAAAGTACGTGATATAGTGAAAGAAGAATTTCCTTATAAATCGAGTTATTCAGCATGTGATTACCGTTCAAAAGGACGTGAGTTCTTTAATATCTGGTATGAAAATGCTATTAACTTCAGCAAAAATAAACCTTCTTATTCAGATACGAAGACAGAAAATATAACATTCTTACAACGCGAATGGGGTGATTGTGTAGATGATTGGATGGCTCATAATGGACCAAGTCGTGTATCTAGACAATGGGGAGAGATCCCCATGCTCATTCAAGCCAATCATTATGCACAGACAAACTTTCACTATATTTGTTATAATTCCTTTTTTCAAACCACTCCACAATTCATTGGAGGATGTTTATGGCATCCGTTTGATCATCAAAGAGGTTATCATCCAGACCCATTCTATGGAGGTATTATGGATAGTTATAGACAACCTAAAACTTCTTACTATCTTTTCAAGAGTTTCCGTTCGCCTCAGATTCAAAAGGAATCATTGGCAGAAACTGGACCGTTTGTCTATATTGCCAATGAAATGACTCCATTTTCACCAAAGGATGTTACCGTATTCTCCAATTGCGATAAAGTGGTGCTTACCATTAATAAAAATGGTGAACAACGTATTTACGAACGTGAACCAAGAGAGGGTATGCCATATCCCATCATTCACTTTCCTAATTCTTTTAATTATGTAAACGATAAAATGATGTCTGACACAGACAACGAACAAGGAGTGAAACGCCAGCAAGAATTTTATTTGCTAGCTGAGGGGTATATTGATGGAAAATTAGTAGCCCAATGCAAAAAGCAACCAGCTCGACGTCCTGAACGTATTGTACTACATGTAGACGATGAAGGATTACAACTCCGTGCAGACGGTTCGGATAAAATTGTAGTGGTGGCCTCTATAGTAGATGAGTGGGGAGTTGTGAAACGACTGAATAATGGACACATCCGTTTTTCGATTCAAGGTGAGGGCTGTTTAGTAGGAGATCATAAGACATATGCTAATCCCGTAGCCGTGATGTGGGGAACCGCTCCTATTATTGTACAGTCTACATTGAAACCTGGCAATATTAAAATATATGCAGAAATGGATTATCCAGGTTCGCAACGTCCCATAAGTGGCTTCATTGAATTTCAGAGTATTCCTACTCTAACCCAAATGCTTTATAGTAATTTTGAACAAAAAGAAATGCAGAGCCAAAAAGGAAATTCGTACGATATAGTAAAAGGAGTTGCCAGTGAATTGAAACGGGAAAACGAAGAATTGAGGTTGCAATTGAATACTTTGAAACTCAAAGTTGTTTCTGCTCAGCAAACTGAATTCAATACTGCCATTCAGCATCCATAATTATTTTTTATAAATCGAACCATTAATTTCTATATCATGAAAAAATATTTCTTAACTCTAGTCATCCTATGTGTTGTTTCCCTACAGTTGTCTGCGGTGTCTGTTCCACAATGGATTACTGCTTTTGAGAATCAAAATGCGACAAATTCTTGGATATGCTTTCAAAAGGAATTTAATATAAATGCTGTTCCTGCCAAAGCTTTAACTCGTATTGCAGCAGACAGCAAATATTGGCTTTGGATTAACGGCAAACTGGTTGTCTTGGAAGGTGCCGTAAAACGTGGTCCTAATCCCAATGACACCTATTATGATGAAGTGGATATAGCCCCACACCTCAAGCAAGGACATAATCTTATATCTGCGTTAGTATGGTATTTTGGCAAAGAAGGATTTTCATATAATCCCAGTGGTCAAGGCGCTTTCTTGTTCGATTGCCAAACTGCTGAGCTCACCTTGCAGAGTGATGACTCGTGGAAAGCCGCCATGCACCCTGCTTATTATACCCCATTGGCGCCGTATCCTAATTTCCGTTTACCTGAATCAAGTATCGGATTTAATGCAGAACTCGCTATGGACAATTGGGAAAAAGGTGAAAACGCAGCATGCCAATATTGGGCCAAAGCACGTGTGGTTGGAAAGGAAGGCGATGCACCATGGAATAAACTGCATCATCGTATCATTCCGCTTTGGAAAGATTTTGGTTTGAAGAATTACGTCTCACAAACTGTTCACAGCGGTACAATAAATGATACTTTAGTTTGTCAGCTTCCTTACAATGCTCAAATTATGCCTTACATGGAGTTGGAAGCAGAGAAAGCCCATTCAGTCGTTACTATATTTACAAGCCACTATCAAGGAGGAAGCGCATATAATGTCAGAGCAGAATATCTGACCAAAAAAGGAAAGCAGTCGTATGAAAATAAAGGTTGGATGAACGGTGAGAAAGTATATTACATTTATCCCAAAGGAATAAACCTTACCAAAGTACAGTTCAGAGAGACAGGATATAACACAGAATTCGAAGGATACTTTCGCTGTAACGATCCTTTCTTGAATAAAATGTGGGAGAAATCACAACGCACACTTTATATTACCATGCGTGATACTTATATGGATTGTCCTGACAGAGAGCGGGCTCAATGGTGGGGTGATGAAGTGAACGAATCAGGAGAAGCCTTCTATGCATTGTCGGTGAGCAGCCATCTGCTCATGAAAAAAGGGATGTATGAACTCATGGGGTGGCAGCGTCCTACAGGAGAAATCTTCGCTCCTATCCCTTCGTCCAACTATCACACTGAACTTCCCGGTCAAATGTTGGCGTCTATCGGTTACTTTGGTTTTTGGAATTATTATTTGAATACAGGAGACCTTAAAACCATTAGAGATCTATATCCCAAAATACAAAAATACTTGGATATTTGGCAGAAGAATAACGATGGTACCATCACCTTCAGAGCCGGAGAATGGACTTGGGGTGATTGGGGAAAAAATATTGATATCAAAGCGCTCTTTAATGCTTGGTACTATATTGCTCTAAAAGGGCAGCAACACATGGCTACCGCTTTGGGAATGAATGCAGAAGCAGATGCTATACTCCAAGAGATGAAAGCACTGAAAAAGGCATTTAACGCCGCATTTTGGAATGGAAAAGCTTACCGTCATCCTGATTATAGGCTAAAGACAGATGACCGGGTACAAGCTTTAGCCATCGTGTCTGGCTTAGCAGATAAAGAAAAATATCCTGCATTGATTAAAGTATTGAAGCAGAATGAACATGCCAGTCCTTATATGGAAAAGTATGTCATAGAAGCTCTTTTTAGAATGGGGGAAAATTATTATGGGATGGAGCGTATGAAACGGCGTTTTGCTGAAATGGTGAACGATTCTGAACACACGACCCTTTATGAAGGATGGGGGATTGGTCCTAATGGATTCCCCGGTGGTACTACCAATCATGCCTGGAGTGGCGGCGGTCTTACTATCCTGTCGCAATATGTGTGCGGTATAACTCCTACGGAAGCCGGATATAAGGCTTATCGTATAGCTCCGCAACCTACAGGAGTGAAAGAGGCTGAAACTTTAGTTCCCACAGTTAAAGGAAACATTAAAGTTTCCTTTAAAGATGATGAAAGGACGTTTCAACTTCAGGTAAATTCACCACAAGGTCCACGTGCTACCATCTGCCTGCCTTTCCAATGCAAAAGCATCACGTTGAATAACAAGCTAATTTGGAAAAACGGGAAAGACATATCACATAAAAGCAGCATAGTCAAATGCATTCATCAAGATAAGGATGAAAGTATCTTTATCACTATGAAAGAAGGTGGAAATTGGACATTCAATATAAACAAATAGTTCGAATATGAAACGATTTTTATTATCAATAATATATTTATACTTGGCAGGTATGCTTGTAGCGCAAACTGCACCTTTAGAAATACTTCCTTATCCCAATGAGGTAAAGGTTCATCCGGGACATTATCCTTTTATGTCCTGTCAGCTTGTTTATCCCAATGCCTTGAAAAATGAAGCCGATTACTTAAAACAACTGTTGTTAGAGGAACATGGACTCATCGTACAACACACCAAGCAGGGAAATATGCAATTGACTTTATCTAAGTGGATTCCCCATCCTGAAGGATATCGTCTTACTGTAAACGAACAAGGTATCCGTATTGAAGGTTCCACACCTCAAGGTGTGTTTTATGGTCTGCAGACTTTCCGTCAGCTTATTACCACTCATCAAGGACAAATAAGAATACCTTATGTAGTCATTGATGATGCTCCGGCTTTTAAATGGCGCTCATTCATGCTTGATGATGGAAGAGCCTTTAAGGGCATGAAAGAGGTAAAACAATTGTTGGATGAAATGGCTATTTTAAAAATGAACACTTTCCATTGGCATCTTACCGAAGACCAGGGATGGCGTATAGAAATAAAGAAATATCCGCTGCTCACAGAAATAGGCGCGCATAGAGATTCTACTCAGCTCAACTGGTATGAAAGCAAAGTGTTCGATGGTAAGCCGTTCGATGGATACTATACACAGCGTGAAATAAAAGAAATTGTTTCCTATGCCCGGAATCTTCACATTACAGTTGTTCCTGAAATAGAGATGCCGGGACATGCTTCAGCCGCCATTGCCGCGTATCCTTGGTTAGGCAGTACAGATGAAAAAATCAAAGTGCCTTGTACCTTTGGAGTCAAAAACAGTGCCTTCAATGTAGCCGATCCACGCACACGTACTTTTTTGAAGGATGTACTCGATGAAGTGATGGAACTGTTTCCTTCGAGAATCATTCACATTGGTGGCGATGAAGTGCGACAAGAGCAATGGAATAACTCATCCGAGGTACGAACATTCATGAAAGAAAAAGGGATAAACTCAGCTGCCGAACTTCAGATGTGGTTCACTAACCATATAGCCTCTTATCTGAAATCGAAAGGAAGAATAATGATGGGTTGGAATGATATAACTGGTGACAAATTGCATGGATACCAAAGTGAAGTTACAATTGAAGCAGGAAACCAGCTTTCAGAGGACGCGGTGGTACAGTTCTGGACTGGCAATCATGACCTTTTACGGAAGGCAGCCAAACGAGGTTATAAGATAGTTAACAGTTATTTTAAATATACTTATCTGAACTTTAACCATGACCGTATAACGCCTGGGTTGGAATATGATTTCGAACCTATCCCTTTGGAAAAAGCATATGCGTTCAATCCAATACCCGAAGGGCTTACCATGCAGGAACAAAAACAGATTATAGGTATAGGGTGTCAGATGTGGGGAGAATGGATACCACAAGTGGAGGATATGTATAGAATGATATATCCATATTGGGCGGCCCATGCCGAAACAGGATGGACAGACAACAAGCGTAAAAACTACAATCGTTTTGTTCGGTCTATGGATTATTTTCTTACTCGTTGGATAGATAAAAATTATATCAACAGCCATAATATTGGGATAAAGCAACATCAATAAAACAATATTTTGAATAAACAATAAATTCAGTATGAAAAAGCAACTATTATTTATACTGCTCTTCCTGCCTGCTTTTTTGACGGCCAAAGAGATAAGATATTTTGTACAACCCGGAGAAATACTTGATTTAAGTGAAAATGCCTTTGAGCGCCATGGAATAAAAGTATCTGAAATAGATTCCGTAAGCATGAGCGGTTCTTTTACCTTTTCTATAAAGGTGCGTAGTCATGCCCGTGAATTAGGTGAAAAAGCCTTGATTACCAATAAAAAGAACAATATACCAAACGAAGCAGGCATTTGGATAGGCACCCAAGACAACGGATCATGGATAGTGCACTTTTGCGATGGGAAAAACACTCCATGGGAATATAGACCTACTGCCTTGCGCCAACCCATAAATGATGATAAGTGGCATACCTTGACAGTGACACATGATGCCGGTAAACAGGAGATGCGCATGTATTACGATCAGTTGAATGTGGCTATTTACTGTACCAACGGAAATGTCAATTTAGCCACCAACAATACACTTAGAATAGGCTCTGTAGATGATGGTCAGTGGAATGCATTCAATGGTTATATCAAAGAATTTACATTTATAAGCCATGTGGAACTACCCAAAAATTCAGTTACGGACACCCAACGTTTGTCACAACTGAAGGTGATGGCTTTCAATATCTTTCATGGTGGTCATGAATTGGGGCAAGAGGTAGGAGTGAATAGGGTCGTAGAGGTTATAAAAGCAGAAAATCCAGATGTGATCGGTATGGTAGAAACCTACGGTTCAGGTGCTATTATTGCAGATGCATTAGGCTACTATTTCTATTTACGTAGTTCCAATTTATCCATCATGAGCCGGTATCCTATCACAGATACCTATGATTTGTATGATTCCTTCAATTGCAGTGCGGCGACATTGCAAATTAGTCCGTCACGACAAATAAATTACATTAACCTTTGGCTGGATTATCGTCCTATCACTAATGACCAAATAAACGCCTGTGAATCCATAGAAAATATCATAGCGGGGGAGTGGAGTAGGAGAGCTGCACAATTGCAAAGTATCTTGAAAGCTTTTCCATCCCAATGGAATACCATGGAAACACCTCTCATAGTTTCCGGTGATTTTAACAGTGATTCGCATCTGGATTGGAAAGATGATACAAAAAACATGAATGGACACAACGGGTATGTTATAGAATGGCCCACCAGCAAGTTGATGGAAAAAGCTCATTTTATTGACTCTTATCGTGAGATTCATCCTGACGTGAAAAAATATCCATGTCTTACATGGTCTACTATGGCGAAGAATGAATTGCAATACCGTATAGATTTTATTTATTATAAAGGGAAGGATATCAAAGCTATCCAATCGGAGATGATAGACAAACATCCTGTTCGCTACCCCTCTGACCATGCGGCTGTAGTGACTACATTTAATCTGAAATAAATATGAAGTATTTTTTAACGCTTATTCAACTATGGGTTGGATTCCTGTCTATATGTGCCAGTTATCCAAAAGCAAATATTTGGATAATTCCTTCTGTAGAATCCCCACAAGTATACAGAAATTACGCTCAAACCTCAAAGGTTCACTTGGAAATGGCTAGAGGTGAAGTAGAACATATTCAATTAGTCTTTCCTAGCAAAGTTAATGAGGAATATCGTTTCACTTTCGACCGATATTTGAAAGGTATTCAAATATCGGCTAGAGAACTTAAAAAAATGAATGGTTATTATGACGCGTTAGTCCCTTTTAAAAATCAGTTGAAATGTACGGATACATTGACTGCTGTATGGATTACTGTACAGTGTCCGTCAAGGGTTCCAGTCGGAAAGTATCATCAGACGATAAAGATAGAAGGAAGTAAACATTTTACGATACAGCTGGATTATAACGTACATCATACTACCATTCCTTTAAAGTCATCTATCCCTATCACTGTTGGAGTTGAGAATCGTTGTATGACTGAATGTCTTAATGATAAAGAAGCCGATAAAGAACGGCAACGATGGGTAGACTTTGTATTAAGCTATAGAATGACTCCTGTATTTGGTACACAGATTACTCCGGAACGTTGGCAATACGAACATTCGTTCTCACCTTGGGCATGGAATGACAAACGAAGCATCCGATTATTAAATGATAGAAGATATAGTTGTTACATGCTTCCGTTTTTTACATTGTCGGAGAATGAACTTGCGTCTTTATTATGTAATATCCAAAAGAAAGGAAAATTAAAAGAATCACTTTTCTATATTTGGGATGAACCTGCCTATATGGAGGATTATGAGCAAATCAAACGAAAAGTCAATATTATTCGGAAATATGCTTCAGATGCTCGGATTTTAACCACATTCTTTTGTGGTCCCCGAAACGGTCCACGTAAAGGAGATTTGTATGCAGTGTTCGACTATTTGAAACATCATATTCATGTTGCTACTATAAGTTTAGCTCCTTGTAAAGGCAATGAAGAAGAAGTGCAACATATACGCTATAAAGTGCCTGAAGGTATAGACTGGTGGAGTTATGTTTGTTGGCAACCAGGTGGAAATGAACCAAACTTTTTATTACAGATGAAGGGGATACAGCAAAGAGCTATCATGTGGCGTACTTGGAAAAACGGTAGCCAAGGTTTTCTCTATTGGAACTGTAATATTTATCACAAACGAAATCCATTTACTTATATCACTGATATGCCACATGGTGATGGTATACTCATTTATCCTGGTGATATCTTGGGATGTAAAGGTCCTATAGCCTCTGCCAGATTAGAGCGTTGGCGTGATGGAGCCGAAGAAATGGAATTATTGCGATTGGTGGAGAAAAACTATTCAAAAGAAAAGGCAGATACCTTATTAAACATAGTTTATAGTTCACCTTTGTCATTTATAGAAAAAGCTCATAATATTCCTTTCTTTAGAAAAGAATTGTTGGACCAACTAGATAAAACAATTCCCATTGATTATAAATTAAGAATCACAGATTTTATCTGACTTTTACTCTATATATGTGAAATAGAATCGTTAATTTATGAGATTGGGTAGATGAACGATTTTGAGGATGCGTCATAATGTAATATTTATGATTCATTCTCTTCTTATAGTGAGAAGGAAGAGATATTTTTTATTTGAAGGATATGAAAAACCATTGCAGCATATATATAAAATAAATCAACTAATTTATACTTGAATTATTGCGAATTAGTTGGCTTTTGTGTATGTTTAGATCTTCCCCGCAAATAAGGTTTGGCTGCCAAAGCGAGGGAAATATTCAAACTAAGATATGGTTAAAATACGAAATATTTTCGAGATCTACCTTACTTTGGGCTTTACAGAATTTGATTTTTTTTTCAAAATATCGCAAGATTTTTGATGAGAGTAAACTTGACAAGGTTCATTCTGTGTTTCCGTTTGAGCGTATAGCAAAAGAAGCGGGTCTGTCAGAGTAGAGTCTAGGTTAGAAGAACATTTTCAGTCTTTTTGCTAGGATTGCTCTTATGGCATTGAACCTACATTGGCTTTTCCGACAGGCAGCTGGTGGCACATCTTAACGGCAACATACTCTATCAGGTCTTCTGTGGAGTCATGGTAAATCCGTCCAGTTCTATAACCAATTACAAGATAGTCAGTGCTATTCGTAATGAAATGATAGAAGCTTATGGGCATTAGGGCGTGACAAATAATCCTTTATAACAAATGTTTAACGAGGATGAATTGACAGTTTATGATAAGACATTTCAAACAATAGGTGTTTTAGATAAAGAAGAACAAAAAAAGATACTGGAATTCTTCTATACATTAGGTGTTATTACGTTTAATCTTTAATTTGATGATTTATGAGTAAGAAAAAAAAGTAAAGAGAAAGTAGTAGAGTATTCCAAATTGGAGCATAAAGTTGCTGCTGTCTGGACACGAGTCTCAACGGGGAAACAAGCGGACAACAACGGTAGTTTAGAGTCGCAAAAAAGAATTTGTGATGAATATGCTGCTAGTAAAGGTATCCGCATAAAAGAATATTTTGGGGATACTAATGAGAGCGCACAGACTGAGGGGAAACTATATCATAATATGATTGAAAAAGTGGCTAAAGATAAGGAAATTAATGTAATATTAGTTGCTTCTTATGACCGTTTTATTCGTACAGGTCCAGAGGGCATAATGACAAAAGCGTATTTAAAAGCAAAAGGTATTTATGTTGTTTCAGCAACGCAAGCAATTGACCCAGATAGTGCAGCTGGCACATTCATGGAAAACATGATTTTTCTTTTTAACTAATTTGGAAATAGTTTGAGAAGAGATAAAGCTGTTGTTAGTATGACTGATTGTCAAAGAAAAGGTAACTGGTATTCCAAACCACCATTAGGGTATGATAAGGTAAAGATTGACAAAGACCATATTCTTACAGTAAATGAAACGGGCAAAATATTGCGTGATGCTTTTATTTGGAAAGCAACAGAGGGGATTGGAGATATAGAAAAAGTTCAGCGGTTAAAGGGGTTGGGGTTATCCAAAATTCTTCATAATCCGTTTTATTGTGGGTATATACAACATAGTTTGTTGGGGGATGAAGTTATAAAAGGTAATCAAGAGATATTAATTGATGAGGCTATGTTTAATAAAGTGAATGGTATATCGAATGCAGGATATGAACACAAAGAAATTACTGAACCATTTCCATTGAAAAGGCATATCATCTGTTCAGACTGTGGCGGCTATTTAACTGGATACACAGTGAAAGCACGTGGACGGGATTATTATAAATGTAATAAGAAAGGGTGTAAAGGTAATCATAGCATAGTACAGAGAAACTGCATCAGAAGTATATCAATCGTTTTAAGAAAGGTTTTTGAAAAATACAAAGTAAAGGTGAAATAAAGAAAGTCCTTTTAAAACGGAAAACAGAGTGTGAAAATCGAATTAATACAGTCAAAGTTCGGTTTGGGAGAAATTAATAGTGAAATATATATGGCTATTATGAGCGAATTAAATTCGAGATTAGCAGAAATCAGACGAGAGCTTGAAGATGCAGGGAAAAATTTATCGAACATGATGAAATATATCAATCAAACGATTGAAATGTTTTGTAAATTAGGTTTGTGGAGTGATACTAATTTTTCTGGTTCAGTTGTAATTCTTGGGGGGATTAACTTTTGCTAATCTATACAGAAAGAACCTCTTATCTACTACTCCACGAAATGAAGCCCTAAATGCTTTAATTTTTGCATTAAAAGCTTCCGCAGCAGCATTTGTTCTTCTGTTTACAAAGTAGTTTAATATCCGTTCGTAATGATTCTCAATGGAATTTGCAACAGTGGTGAATGTATCATATCCAAACTCTTCAATTTCATTATACCAAAGTGCCGGTTTGACACGAGTCACATCTTTATTTGTATACTCTGAAAATATTTTTCCTAATCGCAGGGCGTAAACGAGGGCTTAAAGCATAAAAAAAGCAGTTACATTTTACTGTAACTGCTTTAAAGTGAAAAACTTACTTTGGTGGTGCCACCAGAAATCGAACCTTTTGCTTCGGTTTATTCTAACTCCTTGAGTGACTGCACATTTTTGCTTTATCTTTTATGAAAACCATTGAATTGGCCTTACGCTAAATTCATTGTTTTTCTTTACTAATCTGACAAAATTTGTCTCTTTGACACTGCAAATATAATACACAGGTTCGATTTCTGCAAATATTTTCATTCCTTTTAATTATAGTTTTCAACAAGAGAAAAAAATAAAAACATGTGCTAAATTAAATGCATTAAGAATTTATTTATTGTTTGGGGTGTTGACTTTAAAGTTGGAAATTTTGCTTCGCAAATCATTAGAAAGATATACCCCTTGAATCTTTATTTTGCATGAATAAACCAAAAGCACTAAAAGAGCAAAAATACAAATGACGACTATTTCACTAGGCGCTAAAAAGTTTGGAACTGACTTGGGCATGAAAGCACCTGCAAAGAGATCTACTAAACATAAGATTATGGCTCCCACCTTTCCTAAAGCACTCTTTACCTTTCTTGATTTTTGCATCTCTATATCGCTTACTATTTGTGCAATCACAGTATTATTGGTTATCATTGCATATTCTTTCAACGTAAATATCGAAACTTCTTCATTCTTAAATAGAAAAATATATTTCCCAATTAAGGGTACCGTTAGTGTACATAATGCAAAGAGGATACAAGTAAAAAATTTCACAGTCCAAATACAGCTAATACCTAATATTACGAATGGAATCAGGTTTATTAGAGTTAAATCCTGAAACGTAATTCCAGGTTCTTTTTGGGGACACTACACACCTAAATACAAATCTGTAAATACCAATAGAATAAGGACATTTGTCCATATATCCGTATCATAAATCTTGTGGTTGTCAAATAACGCAATCAAATCTTTCATGCTATTCATAAATACTTTTTTAAATTAATAGTTTATAGTAAAGCGACAGTCAACAGTTTTTAAATTTCTACTGTATTAAAATATAGAGTTTATACAGAAAAGAAACAGGGCTATTGGTTATCAATATCCTAAAACCTTATTCGATATAATGTCTACAGATTATACCATTCAAATATATTGTGTGTTATTGGATTCTACAAATATACAGATACTATTCAGAATGTCATAACTTCTCCATAAATATTATTTTGTACAGTTTTGTTTTACTTATAATTCATGCCTTTATCATACTTTGCGGCATTGCTGCATGAAGGAGGTGTGCATGTCAAAACAGAAAAGTTTTTTTTGAGCCATTCATGTAAAAAGGATATACAGGATGTCATCTGATGACTTTTAATGACATCTGATGACACTGCTTTTTATGTTTCGGATATAAAGCGGTTCTTTGTCGTGTATTAATAGTGAACTAATCCATGAAAATGAGATGCCATGAACATACAAGAAGCAAAGAACATCAGGCTTGTTGATTTTTTAGCCGGATTCGGATACAAACCGGTAATACAGCGTGGGAACAGCGTATGGTACAAATCGCCCTTTAGGACGGAAAAGGAAGCCTCTTTCAAGGTTGACCTCCATAAGGAGCTGTGGTATGATTTCGGTCTGGGGAAGGGAGGGAATATTATAACGTTGGCCAAGGAGATTTATCGGACACAAGATATAGGTTATGTATTACAGTGTATTGAGGATAAAAGAGCCGTACTGAAACCGATTACTGTTTCCTGTCCGTTTGAAAAGGCATATCCCGCCTTTCAAGATCTGAAAATCATTCCTCTTGCCAACCGGATACTGCTTACTTATCTGAAGGAACGGTGCATCGATCTGGAAACTGCCCGAAAAATATGCAGGGAAGCCCATTTTAAACGGAATGGGAAGAATTATTTTGCCATCGCTTTCCCTAATATTTCCGGAGGGTACGAAATCAGGAACAGGTATTTCAAGGCTTGTATCGCTCCCAAGGACATCAGTCGTATCATTAGCACGCCGGAGAGCAGGATTTGCTATATTTTTGAAGGGTTCATGGATTTTCTGTCTTTCAGACCGGCTTTTCCATCTTTGGAAGAGGGGGATTATATAGTGTTGAATTCTGTCAGTAACTTGCAGAAGGCTTTTTCTTTCCTTTCACAATATGACGGCATCCGTTGCTGTCTGGATAATGATACCGCCGGGAAAAATGCGGTGCAGGGATTTTTTCAGCCAACCGGTTCGAAGGACTGCCTTGCTCGATCAGGGGTAAAAGACTACCTTTGCAGGTAAGAAATAGAAATGCGGAACACTGCTTGATTCCAAGGTGGAAAACCTTTATTCCGCCAACCTGATATATCCACTCAATAAAATCCGTCAGGGAAAATCTGTTTTTAAAAGATTCCTAGGTCCATTTATTTTACATTAAACAGTATAAGGAAGCACTTAAAGTTCGGATATTTCCCAAACGGACATTACCGGTCATCAAACATCTCCACCCTGTTTCTTTCCAGCAAAGCAAGGATATCCTTCTCCTTATATAGTAATTTGCCTCCTATTTTATAGTAAGGTAGTTTGCCGTTTATCCTGTACTCCGCTAGCGTCCTGCGTGTCAGTTTTAACTGTTCGGCAAGCTCACAATCCGTAATGTAACGTTCTCCCTTCAGAACCGGACGTAATTTCTCTTTCTGCTTGGCCAGCATTTCGGACAGGCTGTCTATGTTCCGGAAAAAACGAATGATTTCCGGGGCTTCTTTGGTTAACAGGGATTGAATCATAGCGCTTCTAAAGGGTTATACGGTGAATATTGTTTTCCATAAAACGGATAATATCTTGGCGCTTGTAATACACTTTACGGTCTATATAACTGTAAGGAATGGCCCTCTTTCTGCGAAGCTGCAACATCTTTCTAGGAGAGGCATCCATAAGCATACAAGCCTCTTGGTTGTCAATCCAGTCGTCCATACCGGATATGCCACTTCCGCATGTTTTACACATTTTTTTTACAACGGCTTCCAGAGCCTCATTCATTTCCATGAATGTTTTAGCCTCGATACATACAAACTCCATAAACTTCATTTTTTGTCGGATACGAAAATATGAAAGGGAATATTCATGTCCAAAAGGATGTCGTCAAATGACATCAGATGTCATTAAACGTCATATGTAACAGAGAGCTGTATATACAACCACTTTGAAACAAACATTTAAAGGAAAGTTTTACTATGGATATTAACTACATTCTTTTACTTGATTGCTCCGTAGGTGAGATAATCAAGATTAGATTGAGTGAAGAAGAAAAGATTGAATCTGAAAAGTACGAAGATTTCAGCGAGTTCATAGAAACATTAGAAGATAAGTACGGGTTCAATCTGGGCTATTGCTCTTGGATGAGTTGCGATGTTTTGAGTGAACGCAGCTACTCTAAGTAATTACACACTTTTATCATTAGTAAACATATCTATGAAAATTAACTATTTACAAATTGAGCTTCATGGATAATGTTCACTTCTGTTTGTTTAACTATAGAACTGAACATTTATGACCCAGAAATATTCTTGCACAACAGCCGATTATCTTGTTTGGTCGGATGCCATGAACCTTATCCGAAAATTGGCTAAGGATGAAAACTACAAGATGTCGCTTCTTGTAGCACTTGGTTGCTTCACAGGATTGCGAATATCAGATATTCTCGCTTTGAGGTGGAATCAGATATTAAGTGTTAACGAATTTACACTATAAACGAGAAAAAGACAGGTAAGAAAAGAACGCTAAGACTGAATCCGCAGTTACAGAAGCATATACAGGAATGTTACGAACATATCCAACCTATCAGAGTGAAAGCCCCGATTTTGGTAAGTCAGAAAGATACAAATCTTCACAATCCAAGCGATACGGGTATTGATAAAACAAAGAAACGTGCCGTTTCTTTGGATGTGATCCGGGAAATACGAGATGTAAAATTGACGAAAAAATCATTGGTCTTTGCCAGGAATATCTTTTTATTTAGCTTTTATACACGTGGAATGTCCTTTGTGGATATGGCATTCTTAAAAAAGAAAGACCTGCAAAATGGGATTCTTATTTGCCGGAGAAATAAGACCGGTCAGCAGTTGTTCGTCAAATGGGAAAACCCATGCAGGAACTCGTCGATAAATATGATACCTTTGATACACCCTATTTGCTACCGGTTATTCGAAACAATGGTATGGACGAGTGGCATCAATACTAGAATGCGGCTTATCGTATTAATAGAAATCTGAAGCAGATTGGCTTGGATATTCCACTTACTACTTACGTGGCGCGCCATGTATGGGTCAGTATTGCCCAAAGTAAAAATGTCCCTCTATCTGTCATCAGTAACGCATTGGGGCATGATTCGGAACAAACCACCCGAATTTATCTTAGCTCTTTAGATACATCTGTTGTGGATAAGGCTAATAGCCTCATTTTGTCCTGAACATTGCTAAATTTTATTCTTGGAACCCTATTATTGATAATTCCTGTTTGACTGACGCATATCAAAAATTAAAAGGAGGCTTTACCCTACTCCGTTATCGCAAACGTTTTTTTGTAGATAAAAAAATAATTCAAAATATAATTGTAATTGAATTACTATTTATATATTTGCAACAAATAAAGCCAACAACCTTTAAAAAAAGAGCTAATTCATTAACCTTTAAATTTAGAAATACACTGTATAAAAAGCAAAGTAGAATATAAATATGGCTTTTAACTTTTTAAATATATTTTTTAACGTTAAATCTATGAATAAAAAATCACTAAAATTAGTAAGCGCAATGCTGTTTTTATATGGACTTCCTAGCGGATATATCCAAACGGCGCTTGGTACGACCGTTGCAGGAATCCAAGTCATACAGCAGAACGGCACATGTACAGGTATCGTGACGGACCAGAACGGTGAAACCGTTATCGGGGCATCAGTTGTAGTCAAAGGTACAACTAACGGAACCATTAGTGGATTAGACGGGGACTTTAGCATCCCCAGTGTGAAGAAAGGTGATGTTATCATCATCACTTATGTAGGGTATGTAAGCCAAGAAATCGTGTGGAACGGAAAACCAATGAAAGTCATTCTCAAAGAAGATTCCAAAACCTTGGACGAGGTTGTGGTAGTAGGTTACGGTACCACATCAAAACGAAAAACTACTTCTGCTGTATCTCAGGTCAAAGCCGATGATATAGCCAAGGTTCCTGTGCCCAATATTACGCAGAGTTTGGCTGGACGTGCACCCGGTCTGATTGTCACCCAGTCCGGTGGTGGTGTTAATGCTAAGGCATCCATCTCCATCCGTGGTGGTGGAACCCCTCTTTATGTTATCGACAATATCATTTGTGAGGAACGTGACTTCCAGAATCTAAATCCTGAAGATATAGACCAAATGTCTATTCTGAAAGACGCTTCAGCAACTGCCGTTTACGGTGCCCGTGCCGCCAATGGTATTGTCATGGTCACTACCAAGACGGGAAAGACCGGAAAACTGAACGTGGACTATAGTTTTAACTATACACTAAGCCAGCCCGCAGACTTGCAGGATAAAGTGGATTCATACACAGCTGCAAATTATGTGAACCGCGGTCTGGAATACGATGGGCGTGCACCACAATATACGCTTGAGGATTTGGAACTTTTCCGTAATGGAAAGGACCCGCAAGGACATGCTAACGTGGACTGGCAGGATATTACCATGCGTAATTTCGCTCCTGAAATGCGCCATAACCTGACACTTACAGGAGGTAGTGAAACAATGAAAATCTATACAGGTCTGGGATATTATAACCAAGAATCCATCTACCGCACCAATTCCAACAATATGCAACGTTACAATTTCCGTACTAATATGGAAGCTACTTTAAAAAATATAGGTTTAAAAGTGGCTGCCGGTGTGGATGCCTATATTGTAGATTTGAACGAGCCTGCCACAGCCAGCGGACGTGGCTATTATACCACTTGGTCTCACATTCAGAACAAGAAACCTTGGGAACCGGCCTATAACCAGTTCGGACAGATATATAGTGGCACAACAGACAATGCTTTGGTCGATATCAGTAATGAAGGCGGCTATTACAAAGAGTCCAAATCTTCTGTGCGTGGCAATCTGAATTTGGAGTGGGCAGTACCTTGGATAGAAGGATTGACTCTAAAAGCTTTGGGAAGCTATACCATAGCCAATGACCGAAATAAATCGTGGAACAAATCGGCCCAGACTTATGACTGGGAAGGCAACCCGGCTACCGCCAATAAACCTAGTCTGAGCAAGGAAACCTATTACCACCGCAACTTCAATACCCAGTTCTTCGCAGACTACGCACGTACATTCAACAACGTTCATACCATTGGCGCCACTTTCGGTATGGAAGCAAGCGGTCAGGACTATGACAATTCGGGACTTTCGAGAAAAGAATATATCTTTGATGTGGATCAAATCGGTTCCGGTCCGGTTGAAACTATGGAAAACTGGTCCGGTGAAGGAGTCGGTTATCGTCGTGCCGCCTTGATTGGCCGTTTAAAATATGACTATGCAGCCAAGTATATGGCGGAAGCAAACATACGTTATGACGGAAGTGACTATTTCCCATCTGGAAAACGTTGGGGGGCATTCTTTTCCGGTTCAGTGGCATGGGCTGCATCAGAGGAAAAATTCTGGAGCGACTGGGGGCTGAAAAAGATTTTTGACCAGTTCAAGCTGCGTGCTTCTTACGGTGAAATCGGCCAGGATTTCTTGGATCTGAACGGTGACGATGTAGCTGACCGTTTTGCCTATGTATCATCCTATACATTGTACACACGCGGTGCTTTTCTAGGTGAAAAGTGGTATCCGAGTTTCTCCGAAGGCGCACTGATCAGTCCTGACATGACTTGGTACACCACTAAGGACTTCAATCTAGGAATCGACTTTTCCTCACTGAACAGTCGCCTTTCCGGTTCGCTAGATTACTTCGCAAAGGTGACAACCGGTTATTTGGCAACCCCTTCCAATGTCGGTTATACTTCTCCGTTAGGAAAGACATTGCCAGTGGTGAAATCCAATGGTGAGAGTATCCGTCGTGGATTTGAGTTTGTGCTGCAATGGAAAGACCATATTGGTGATTTCAACTATGGAGTATCCGCCAACATGACTTACTATGACGACCGCTGGAACGTCAATCCCAATGAAGCTGAAACAGACGTGAAAAATCCATATAAGCGTGGCACACAAGTTGGTGCATACACGGGCATTTATTATAAAAATTTGGGATATTATACAGATTACTTGGATATCTTGAACAACCCAAAGCGCAATGGTTCCACCAATTTGATGGCAGGAGACCTGAAATATTATGACTTCAACGGTGACGGAAAAATTGATGGAGACGACCAATACCGCATGGGTAATGGAACAAGTCCAAGGGCCAATTTTGGTATCAATGTGGACATGAGCTATAAAGGATGGTCATTCAATATGTTGTGGCAGGGTGCCACAAATTATAACATTTATGTGGATGCTATCCTAATGGGAGGTAACAGCAATTACCTGCCTGTCATCTACGATTTCCAAACGGATATATGGTCTCCCGACAATCGCAATGCACTTTATCCGCGTCAGCATGCGTCAGCGGGTTTCAACGGAAACAACAATTTTGTCGGTACAGACTTTTGGCTGGTAGATGCGCGCTACATCAGATTAAAGAATATGTCTATTGGGTATGATTTTAAGCACAAACTGCTGAAAAAAGTTACTTGGATGACCAAATGCAACCTATCTTTAGCCGGATATAACCTGTTGACATTCAGTCCAGCCAAGAAATGGGGATTTGATCCAGAATCCGGTTCCAGTGGAAGTGGATACACCTATCCCATCTCACGGGTCTATACCGTTAGTCTAAACATTGGTTTCTAATCTTAATTTGTATTCAAATGAAAACTAAAATGAAAAATAAATATGTATTGCCTATCTTACTGATAGGAACTGTCGGGTTACAAGGTTGCAGTGATTTTCTGGATACTGAACCGACGGAAGGTTTCCCTGAAACAACCGTTTGGGAAACGCAGGGTACCGTTGATGCATTCGTTATCGGCAATTATGGTAACGCATACGGGCCATACGAAAGTTTCTCCACATGGGACAAAACTTTCAGTAATAATATGGTGAACTGCCGTGCGGCTTGCCCCAGCGAAGTGCGCGGACTGATGGAAAACAACTATGGATGGGGGCTGAACGACCGTTTTGGTGCCATCCGTAATTGTAACCTGATTATTGAGAAAATGGAATCTTCTACTATTCCGGAAGCCTACAAGAACCAGTTTACAGCGGAAGCCAAGATGATGAGGGCCATGATTTACTATGACCTGGCCCGTAAGGGAGGACGTTACATTTGGGTAGACCGTGTGCTGACTGAGAAAGACGAGTTCAATCTCCCGCTGACTAAAGACATTGTGGAAAGCTACCTGCACGTGCTGACAGACATTCGTGAGGCAATTATCGGTCTGCCGGAAACTGCCATAAGCGGGCGCCTGACTAAAAATGCAGCCTATGCCCTCCTGTCAGAAGTGTGCCTGACCGCAGCGGCATATACCAATGATGCTGCCGCATTGCAGAAGGATGGGAAAAGTCTGTATCAGGAAGCGATAGATGCCGTGAACGCGTTGAAGGGTGTGTCTCTTGACCCCAATTATGAGAATATGTTCAACGAGAAAGGAGCCTATTCATCACCTGAAATCATTCTTGCACATTACTGGAGCAAAGATGCCACAGATGTGAGCGGTACGGATATGATCAACCTGATTCCAAATCTGCTGAACAGCAACCTTACATTGAATGGTTGCGGTCCCCTGTTTAAGATTGCGGACATCTTTGAGTGCTGGCTGGATCATACGCCAAGCCAAAATCTGGTGGATGATTACTTGGTAATTGACCAGACTACCGGACAAGCGGTGCGCTGGGATGAATCTTCTCAGTTCGTCAATAATACAAGACCATTAAGTCGTGAGGAAGCCATTGCCAAGATCGAACATAAGGAAGAATCAGAATTCAACGGAGGAAAATACTTCAAAGCATTTGAGGTGACAACTCCGGGCATGAGTATCAGCGACCTAATGTATAATCACCGTGATAAGCGTTTCGATGCCTCTATTGTCCATGACGGTTCTGTCTTTTTAGGTGAAAATATCACAACTTATACAAGAGGGAACATGAGCCGCTGGGCTACCCAAAGGTATGCATCAGACCACGTGCCTTTGACAAACTACAGTATGCGGAAGTACATTTATACGGAATGGAGCCCTCGTCCGTTTTATAATGTGATGACGGATTACCATAAGATTCTGTTCCGTTACGGACGTGCCCTGCTGAATAAGGCCGAAGCTCTTCTCCGCTTGAATAAAGTATCTGATGCTGTAGCGGTATTGAACCAGACTCGCACGATCCATGGTGGACTGCCTGCTTCGAATGCTTCCACATTGGGTGATGCATGGGAAGACTATAAGATAGAACGCCGTGTTGAGTTGTTTTGGGAAGGTGATTGGTATTTCAGTCTTTTGCGCTGGGGTAAGTACGGGAGAGAAGCGAACGACGGCAAGGAACCGGGCGGTGTCATCAACGAGTTGATGGAACCGGCTACATTTATCGAGATCAAGACTGACCGTACCGCTGCTTATGTAGGCAATGTACAATTGTCCAATGATGACCGCAAGTTTGATGTCCGTTCTTATCTGTTCCCGATTACGAAATCGGTCATCCAGGCAAATTCAGCTATCAGTGATGCCGACCAGAATCCTGGTTGGGAATAATAGTGTCTAATTTTATAAAAAGAAAGAAAATGAAAGAAAGAAAATTTATAGCAATAAAATGGGTACTCCTGTTGGTATGTCTGCCGTTCCTGAATTCATGCGATTGGGAGGATCTGCCCACTTACGAGGAGGCGGAAATCAGCGCCGTACAATTCTACTACCGTTGGCCCAGCGATAATGAAAAAGACCCTATAACCCAAGAACCAGTGGTAAAAGAGGTACGTCTGAATACCACCAGTGAGGTAAATTCCGAATCAGCCACCATTCATGTGACTGTGACAGTACCAGAGGCTGGGGGGGATTTTACGGAAGCTGTCCGTAACCAGGTTTCTACAAACCCACTATGGGGACAAGTGACTGTATCGACAGCAGCACGTATAACTCCGATAGAGGGAAGTGCCGCATTAGGAAGTCCGGATGACTGGAGCACAGAAAGAAAATTCAGCGTGAAAGCTGCCAATGGAAATACCAAGATATGGACTATAAAAATAGTCCAATTGAATAAATAAGAAACAGCCTACCGCGCTGGAATTGTTTAACATAATTGTGATGCAATACCTGAGTTTGTGAAAATTCGGGTATTGCTTATTATTTAGAATGAGAAGAAAAGGTATCAATAATTTTATTTCGCTATCTTTGTTTTGTTAAAGAACATATTCAATAACCTTGTAATTCGTATATCATGAAGCTAACTCTGACTGCAATTTTTTTCCTTTTGCTGGCATCCGCCGATATGCAGGCCCGACAACAGGACACCGTGTTCGTTTCCGACTACGGTATCTGTCCCTATACTTATGAAAACCAGACCGAAAGGCTGCGTGCCGTTATTGACGATTGCAAAAGGCTGAACGCCAAAGTGCTTGTGTTCAAAAAAGGGCGTTACGACTTTTGGCCGGAGGATGCCGTTCGCAAGGAATATTTTATCACCAACACTTCTACGGAACAGGAATGTCCCTCGAAGGTAAAGACCATCGGACTATTCTTTGAAGAGATGCAGGGATTGACCGTTGAGGGAAATGACGCAACGCTGATGTTTCATGGCAAGATGACCATGATAGCCTTTGCACATAGCAAACAGATGAAATTGCGGAACCTGCATATCGATTTTGAACGGCCGGGAGGCTCTGAAATCACCTACACCAGAGTAGATGACAACGGAGTGGAAGTGAGTCTGCACCGTGATTCGCGCTATGAAATAGAGAATGGAAAGATTCATTTGTACGGTGAGGGATGGCGTTCAAGCCGGAACCACTGCATAGAGTATGATCCAGAAAACAAGCACTTCTTCTATAGTCATGGATGGAATACCCTTGCTACAGCCAAGGCGGAGGAAGTGGCTCCGGGCATTGTACGCTTTAACACTCCTGCGGACTTCCGTCCCAAGGTAGGCAATACGCTGACGGTGCGCGACATTATCCGTGATCAGGTGGGGATGTTCATTTACGAAAGTCAGGACGTAACATTGGAGAATGTGGGAATGCACTACATGCACGGACTGGGCATTGTCAGCCAATACACCCGAAATATCACCATGAGGAACGTGACATGCGCTCCCAGGGAGGGAAGCGGACGTATCTTGGCCTCCTCGGCTGACTTCATGCACTTTTCGGGATGCAGCGGCAAGATCAGTATCCTCGGATGTCGGTATGCTGGAGCGCAGGACGACCCTATCAATGTGCATGGAACCAACCTGCGTGCCGTGAAAAAGGTGGATGACCGGACTTTGGAACTGCGCTTCATGCACGGTCAGAGTTACGGGTTTAATGCCTATTTCGCAGGGGATACGGTGGCCTTTGTCAAGGCATCTACTATGGAACGGTTCGCTATGGCTACGGTCACTTCGGTGAAGCGGCTGACCGACCGTACGGTGGAAGTAGCTTTGGACCGCCCGGTTCCCCAGGCACTGGAGCTGGATCATGATTGTGTAGAGAACATGAGCTGCACGCCCGAAGTGGAGATTCGCAACTGCCACTTCACCCGTACCAGCACACGCGGTACGCTGATGACTACTCCTCGTAAGGTGGTTATCGCAGAAAATACCTATTACAAGACCGGTATGAGCGCTATCCTGATAGAAGGAGATGCGGAAGGATGGTACGAGTCCGGTCCTGTGAAGGATGTGCTGATAGAGAATAACACCTTTATAGATTGCGCCTATAACGGCGGACCCGAAAATGCCGTCATCGCCCTGCATCCATCGAACACGGTGGTGGATGCCAACCGTCCCGTACACCGGAATGTACGCATCATCGGCAACCGCTTCCAACTTGCCGGAAATCCGGTGCTCTATGCCAAGAGTACGGAAGGACTGGTATTCAAGGATAATGAAGTGGAACTGTTGCCAGGCACGAATGTTAAGCAAAAAGAACTGTTTATCTTGAATGGCTGTAAGAAAATAGAAATTAAGGACAACGTTTTACCTCATGCTTTTTCCATCAAAGGTATTCGGTTCGAAAATATGAAAAAGAAATACAGGAAATGAGAACAAACATGCGCTTATGAACTCCATAAAAACATCTTCCCGTCTGGCTTCTCTTGACATGCTGAGAGGCCTTGACCTGTTTCTGTTGGTATTTTTTCAACCGGTGCTGATGTCTTTTGGACAGCAGACGGATTTCCCGTGGATGACTTCTATCCTTTACCAGTTTGAACATGAGGTATGGGTGGAATTTCGTTTTTGGGATATGGTGATGCCACTGTTCCTATTCATGACAGGAGTTTCCATGCCGTTCTCCTTTGCCAAGTACAGGGGCATTTCAGACAGGAATGCGGTTTACCGTAAAATTACCAAGCGTTTCCTGCTGTTGTTTTTACTTGGTATGATAGTACAGGGAAATCTCCTAGGACTTGACTGGGAACACATTTACCTATACAACAATACCTTGCAGGCAATAGCTGCCGGCTACCTGATAGCGGCACTGCTGTTGCTGCACTGTACGGTTCGGATACAGGTGCTGAGTACCGCCGTGCTCCTGCTGGTGTATTGGCTGCCAATGACTTTTGCTGGGGACTTTACTCCGGAAGGTAATTTTGCTAGCCGTCTGGATGCGACCATATTGGGAAGATTCAGGGGCGATCCCACCTATACCTGGATATGGAGCAGCCTGACATTCGGTGGGACGGTGATGCTGGGCACGTTTGCCGGACAGATAATGAAGGAAGGGAAAAACGACAGACGGAAGACTGTAAAACGTCTTTTTGTCACGGGACTGCTACTGATTGCGGGCGGTTGGCTGTGGGGTTGGCAGACACCGATCATTAAGAGGATATGGTCATGTAGCATGACATTGCTTTCCGGGGGGTACTGCTTCCTGCTAATGGGATTTTTCTACTATTGGGTGGACTATAGGGGACATCACCGTGGTCTGGAATGGCTGAAAATATATGGTATGAACTCCATTACCGCCTACCTGCTGGGAGAAACCGTGAATTTCCGTTGTGTGGTTCATTCCGTTTCTTACGGTCTGGAACAGTATCTAGAAACATATTATCCCGTATGGCTGACAGCTGCCAATTTTATATTTCTGTTTTTTATTCTCAGATTCATGTATCTGCACAGGATATTCCTGAAAATTTAAAATGTTAAAAAAAATGAAGATAGAAATTATATATTTGACAACAGAAGCCTACAACAAATTCTGGAAAGACTTTTATTGTATATGTGAGCAATATTTTTGTGTGGATGCAGAGAAAGAGTATAAACTGTTCACTGATTCACCTGAAAGTATTGGTTGTGCTTCTTCTGCTAATGTATATGTTCGTCAGATAGAAGATTTGGAATGGATAGTCAATACATCCTATAAATCGGAATACATTTGTAGTATCCACGAAGAATTGGGAAAATACGATTACGTGTTCTATATCAACAGGAATTTTCAATTTACTGCCCCCATTTATGCAGAAGAAGTATTGCCTGATGCATCCAACGGCTATCTGACGGCCTTATCTTTCGACCATTATTTACAGGTAGATATTAGAAATATCCCAACGACTGCCAGCCCGATTGTTTAGCATACATTCCCATTGGTCAAAGGAAGCGATACTTCCAAGGCGTTTTTTATGGAGGAAGAACTAGAGAAATACTTCTTTTGTCAGATTGGTGTAGAGAAACCATTACACAGGATTTCAATAAAAAATCGTGGCACGCTTTCATGATGAATCCTATATTAACTACTACATATTAGATAAGAGACCTAAGGTAGATGGTAAAAGGTGGTGATAAGAAAGAAAAATTATGCGATTATCCGTGTATATTCTGAAGCTTCAACCAGGGAAGCAGCTGATAAAATCGGACAAAAGATAATGGGTATAGTTTATATTTTTGGCAAAATAATTTATTAATCTTAAAAACTTATTGAAACATGAAATTGAAGAAAATGTTAGCCGTAGCATTGCTGGCAATGTCAGCTATGGGATTCCAAATTGTCAATGCACAGTCGTTGTCACCTTCTAGCAAATGGCATTGGGACAAAGGTACTATCGTGATTAACACTCCGGAACGTCCTGCTGGTCAGGAACACGTTTTGGGTTTGACAGCCGCTCCTATCAAGACTGTACGTGTAGGTTTTGTAGGCTTGGGTATGCGCGGTCCGTCAGCTGTAATCCGTTTCTGCCAAATTCCTGGGGTAGAAATCGTTGCGCTCTGCGACTATGAAGAAAAGCGTGCCGAAGCACAGCAGCGTCATCTCCGCAACGCAGGTTTGGCTCCGGCTACCATCTATTATGGAGAAAAGGGATATGAAGAACTCTGCAAGCGTCCGGACGTGGACTTGATTTACATTGCAACAGACTGGAACCACCACTTCCCTGTAGCCAAGTGTGCAATGGAAAACGGCAAGCATGCGGCCATCGAAGTCCCTTCGGCCATGAACCTTGAACAATGCTGGAACTTGATTGACTTGTCTGAAAAGACCCGTCTCCATTGCTTCATCCTTGAAAACTGCTGCTACGATGACTATGAAATGAAGTCGTTGTTAATGGCTCAGGACGGTGTGTTCGGTGAAGTGATCCGTGCGGAAGGCGCCTACATCCACGAATTGTCTGAATTTTGGAAGTATTATTGGAAAGACCCGAATGACAATGACAAGGACAACCTTCATTGGCGTATGAAGTACAACATGGAAAACCGTGGCGACCTCTATGCCACTCACGGCCTTGGCCCTGTGGCACAATGTATGGACATTCACCGTGGCGACCGCTTCACTACCTTGATTGCCATGGATACAGAAAGCTTCGCAGGTAAGGAATGGGTTAAAAAGAACACAGGCAAGGAACCGGAAGAATTCCGTAACGGTGACCACACTACCACCTTAATGCGTACAGCCAAAGGTAAGGTAGTGGAAATCCAGCATAACGTGATGACTCCGCAACCATACAACCGTCTGTTCAAACTCACCGGCACCAAAGGCTATGCCACCAAGTATCCGACAGAGGAATTTGCCATTGCAGGCGATGCACTTACAGGTACAGACGCTCCGAAGATGGACAACATCAACGCCCACGGTTTCTTGAACGCGGAACAGAAGAAGGCATTGATGGAAAAATATCGTCACCCGATTTTGGAGAAGTATGCAGAAAAGGGACGCCACTTGGGACATGGTGGTATGGACTATGTGATGGACTCCCGCCTGGTTTACTGTCTGCAACATGGCTTGCCACTCGACATGGATGTGTATGATATGGCAGAATGGTGTGCTTTAGGCGAACTTGGCGCTATCTCAATGGACAACAACTGTGCTGCCGTCACATTCCCTGACTTTACCCGCGGATACTGGAACGAAGTGAAGGGTTATACCCACGCTTATGCCACACCGGCACAGGAAGCGGAACAGGAAGCATATGCGGACGCTTACACTGCCGCCCAAAAGGAAGCTGTTGCCAAGTTGAAACTTTGGGAACTTTACGATGCCGCTAAAAACGCAGAAGGAAAGACTAAGACCGGTGCAACCAAGAAATACGAAAAAGCAGCCGCCAGACTTGACAGTCAAATTGAAAAGATTTTAAAGGTTAAAAAGTAATCTGTTGAAAATGAAAAAGATATTTCAATTGGCAATCATGGCGTGTACGGCATTGTCCGTACATGCCACCGACTATACCCGTGGGCTTTCCATCTGGTTCGACACCCCCAACACGTTAGTCAATAAAGCCGTCTGGTTCGGCAATACCCCGGATATGTGGAAAGGCGAAAACAAACCGGAATCGGCCGGTGATACCGCGACCAATCCGGATGCAGGTTGGGAATCGCAATCGCTCCCTATCGGTAATGGCAGCTTGGGCGCCAACATCATGGGTTCGGTAGAGGCGGAACGTATCACCTTCAATGAAAAGACCTTATGGCGTGGCGGTCCGAACACCTCGGCGGGAGCGACAGCTTACTGGAACGTGAACAAGCCTTCAGCCCATATCCTGGATGAAATCCGTCAGGCTTTCACCGACGGTGATGAAAAAAAGGCGATGCTACTGACGCAAAAGAACTTCAACAGCGAAGTACCTTACGAATCGTGGAAAGAGAAGCCATTCCGTTTCGGAAACTTTACCACTATGGGAGAATTTTATATAGAGACAGGGCTTAGTACCATTGGCATGAGCGGATACAAGCGTATCCTGTCTTTGGATTCAGCCTTGGCTGTCGTACAATTTAATAAAGACGGGGTGGCTTATGAACGTAATTACTTCATTTCTTACCCGAACAATGTGATGGCCATCCGCTTCAAGGCAAACAAGCCGGGCAGGCAAAACCTGGTCTTCAGCTATGAGCCGAATCCGGTTTCTACCGGAAAGATGGAAACTGACGGCAACAACGGGTTGGTCTATACCGCACGTTTGGACAACAACCAGATGAAATATGTCATCCGTATCCATGCAACAGCCAAGGGAGGTACACTTTCCAACCAAAACGGCAAGCTGAGTGTAGACGGTGCGGACGAAGTAGTATTTCTGGTAACAGCCGATACCGACTATCAAATTAACTTCAGTCCGGATTTCAATGACCCGAAGGCATACGTGGGCGTGAATCCATCAGAGACTACGGCTACATGGATGAAGGATGCGGCGGCATTGGGTTACGATGCTTTGTTTGACGCACACTATAAGGATTACGCTTCCCTGTTTAACCGTGTATCCCTGTCATTGAACGGTGGCGGAAAAACAGACAACATTCCGACCCCACAACGCTTGAAGAATTACCGTAAGGGAAAGCCCGATTTCTATCTGGAAGAATTGTACTACCAATTCGGACGTTACCTGCTGATTGCAAGCTCGCGTCCGGGAAACCTGCCTGCAAACCTGCAAGGTATTTGGCACAATAACGTAGACGGACCATGGCGGGTGGACTACCACAACAACATCAACGTACAGATGAACTATTGGCCGGCAGGTTCCACCAACCTGGCAGAATGTACCTTGCCTTTGATTGACTTCATCCGGACATTGGTGAAGCCGGGTGAAAAGACCGCACAAGCTTACTTCGGCGCCAGAGGCTGGACCGCTTCCATCTCGGGCAACATCTTCGGCTTTACGACTCCACTAGAAAGTGAGGATATGTCGTGGAACTTCAATCCGATGGCCGGTCCATGGTTGGCTACCCACATATGGGACTATTACGACTATACCCGCGACAAGCAGTTCTTAAAGGAAACCGGTTATGGTCTTATCAAGAGTAGCGCCCAATTTGCCGTGGACTATCTCTGGAAGAAGCCGGACGGAACGTATACAGCGGCTCCATCCACTTCACCGGAGCATGGTCCAATAGACCAAGGGGCCACTTTCGTTCATGCCGTTATCCGCGAAATCCTTTTGAACGCCATTGATGCGTCGAAAGTATTGGGCGTAGACAAGAAGGAACGCAGGCAATGGGAAGAAGTGTTGGAAAATCTCGCTCCATATCAAATAGGCCGTTACGGTCAGTTGATGGAATGGTCGAAGGATATTGATGACCCGAAAGACGAGCACCGCCATGTAAACCACTTGTTCGGCTTGCATCCGGGACACACCCTTTCGCCTATCACTACGCCTGAACTCGCCAAGGCCTCGAAGGTGGTCTTGGAACATAGAGGTGATGGAGCTACAGGCTGGAGTATGGGATGGAAACTCAATCAATGGGCACGACTCCATGACGGAAATCATGCTTACAAACTTTACGGGAACCTTCTGAAGAACGGAACACTGGATAACCTTTGGGACACACACCCTCCTTTCCAGATAGACGGTAACTTTGGTGGTACAGCCGGTGTTACCGAAATGCTGATGCAGAGTCACATGGGATTCATCCATCTACTCCCGGCCCTTCCTGATGCTTGGAAAGACGGTGAAGTGAAGGGACTCTGTGCAAAAGGTAACTTTGAAGTGAATATCCGTTGGAAAAACGGAGAATTGGAAGAGGTGGTTATTCTCTCCAAAAATGGAGGCATTTGCGAAATTAAATATAAGCATGCAAGCATTAAGTTAAAGACAACAAAAGGCAAAACATATTGCTTGACCAATGAGAACGACGAATTAGTATTGGTTGGTTGTTAAAATAAAAGCCTGCCCAATACGGACAGGCTTTTTCTTCAATATATTGGAAAAGTGTTCATAGATAAAAAGCTACTGAGCCGTTATTAGGATATAGTTTAAGCAAACCGCTTCCTGATTTTTCCTCTTCTCCATCTAGAGAACCTAACGAAGGCTTCCAGTGAAAGATTGTGGAAAGTAACGGAATGAAATTCTGGGCACAGCGCAACGAGATCATTCACATGACCGTGAATGCCTGGGGTGAAGCCGGTATAGTAGATGGCAGTTACAGCAAGGAAGTATCATTTCAGATAAAAATGAAGGTGTTCCCGTTGCCTTCTCAAAATATCAATGACCTTCTTTCCTTGTTGAAGAAGTTTTCCGGATGGAACACGGCAACAACCTGTGCATTTCGAGAAATAAATGCCGGCAGAAAAGGTGTACAGCGTTATGTACTGGAACTGAGCGGCCCGTATGCTGAAAGCTTTTTAAAGGAGTCAGAACAGGAACCGACACCTTCTACCTGTGGCGGTTGGGGCATCGGAAACAGCGGCATGCGTTATTTTGAAATCCACGAGAGCTATTCCGACAAAGCCATCTTTGTCGAAATCGGACAGGAAGCTCCGCTGTTTGACAAGCAAAGCATAGTCCTTACAGACTGATGGGGCAGAACGATTTTTTTTGTTCCGATGTTAATTGTTGTGATATAAGTTAGTATTTTTAGTCATTTTCTCTGTATTTATTTTTTTATTTTGAATATATCTTTAAATTTGAAACCAATTAAAAAATAAATTGTAACGAAAATCTTATATCAGATGATTTTTTAACTATAGTATAACATGGATAAACATATCATTGGCGAGAACGCAGGAGTCTTATGGCGTTTTTTAAATACGGACGCACAGAAGAAATGGCAACTGGAGGAAATCAAAAAAGGCACCGGACTGGACGATATGGAATTGGCGAGTGCCATCGGTTGGCTGGCGAGAGAGAACAAAATCCAGTTTGAACTTCAATATCCGAATGGGAAAGAAAAAAAAGCATATGTATATCTTATGCTGAATGTATATTTCTAATCATTCTGTGTCTGGTTGAAAATGATCAAAAGGGGGCACTTCAAAACTTGAAGTACTCCCTCTGACTGTTTGGGTTTACTGTTAATCGGTTTCTGCTCTGAGAACTACTTGACTGTCGTGCTCCTTATTTGCTATCTACAGCAATCAGCAGCAAGAGACGGGAGCTAAAGTTCCTGCTTATACTGTCGGTCTGTTGCCGATAGGTAAATATGATTTGTCCGCTCTCTTCAATAATAGAAGTAGCAACTTGATGCAGCTTTTATATCATCAAAATCAAAACCTTTCTGATACTCTTTCTTAACTCCTTTAATTATCTTCTTGATAATGCAGCAATTTGTAATCTTTTATCCCGTCAATGGACATATCAATAGCATAATTTGCCATTAAAAAGACCTTTGCATCGCCAATACTTGGTAACTGCTTCAAAGTTAATAGTTGTTCTGTTTTTAATGCCATAATGCTTGTTTTTTATTTGATACTACAAAGTTAGCAATTCTAAATAGCATATAGACTAACAAAATAAAAAAAGAAAAGCCCATCCGCAAAATAATTGCAGACAGGCTTTTAGTTCTAAAACGCTATGAGTGAAACCTTTTATTCTACTGCCATTACACTTGGTAAGTAATGTTTCAGAATACTAAGGGGAATTGGTTGGTAGAAGTTTTCAGTTACTACCGTTTCTTTAACATCTGTAAGAGCATAAATAACTTCATCCTGCTCTTTACGCTTTCTTGGTTTGAGCTAGGCATTACCCTTTGAAGTTCCATTTTTTCTTTTTACTAATCTTTCCATAAAATCATGATTTTAAAGTTTATAAATAAACTCCTTATACTCAATACTACTTGTTGCCAAAAAAAATCAAAATGAAATTTGAGCTATTACCGAAATCCGCAAACTATGTCGTTTTTCTTGCCATTTGCTGACAGCCGACCCAAAAAAACGACCGGAATTTGCCAATAAAATCAATGTCTAAAATTTATTGTCGTAAAAGTTTGCAATCAAGTTTTTTCGATATATAATAGCTTGTCTGATGATTCAGATTGCCAGACTGGAAAAAATCGGGCAAAAATTTATTTTTTTTCATGTAATCAAAAATTGCAAATTATTTCCTTATACATAGTTTCAAAAAATCTGATTATACACAAGAATACGTAGATTATCAATTATTTATTTTTTAAGTTAAAGCAGTTAGAACTGGAAAAGCCACTCTACTTTGACCCTTTTGGCCAAAATAACATTAACCACTTAGTACAAGTGTCGTTAGAGATTTTTTTGTGTAGATTTGAAAACTCGAATCCTGGTGTAAGGGGTAATAATAAAATCTATATAAATGAATAAAAGAATCGAGAACATTTTAAGATGTTATGCGGCTGGGATGAGTATCAAGGAAGCGGCAACCACGTTTCATACTTCCCGTAACACAGTCCGCAAGTATGTCTGTTCCTTTCAAGCGGGAAAAGCATCGAACAGCTTCTCTCCCTCTCCGAGGAGCAGTTGCATGAGATGCCGAATTCCAAGTTATAAAACCACCGGCAGGAAAAAAAAATTCAAGATACGGAAGCTGAATCAATCCCCGCACAAAACATATTAATAGTTCGTATATACTATTGGAATTAAAAAAATGTTATATTTTGTGGTGATATAACAAATAAACATATAAAACTATGATTGGATTTATTATATGGATCATCGGTCTTGTCCTTACCATCAAGGCCGGAATGGAAATCAGGAAAACAAATGGTGAGGTGGTGAAAAAAACTTCTGTTCATCGTTTAAATCATCATTACAAGCTGGTTTGGGCTGGTTTTCTATTATTTCTATGCCAAGGACAAGCTAGCAGAATGGATGAGATAAACCATGAAGGAGATGTTTTATCCCTCCTTCTTATATATTGTTTCCTATAACCTCTAATACCAACCACTCCTTCCGAATCTGAGAAAATGAATATTATCATCACTACTACATTCACCGCTTTTCGAATGATACCTTGACCGTATAGCACTTTATCCAATCCATTCAATTTATCTTCAAGCTATCATATATCCCCAATAATTTCCTATGCTTCCAAAACATGCAAACAGTCACCCGAATTCAAAATCAGCCCCCAACTCCAAATTTTTACCATCACACCGAAATGGTTGGGAAATACGATATCTTCCCGGTTCAAGATTATAAAACACTCCGACGGGATATACAAAAAAATAATATTGATTCCCATAAGAAGGAGTGACTATACAACCGGCAAAAGAAATATCCCGTTGGGGAACAGCCTTTTCCCATTTATTCACAGTCCATTTATACAACCACCAGTCACAGCCATACTCCAAAGGTGTATCCGTGGAATTTATTGCCATTGTCGTTACAAGTTCTGTTCCCATAGGATATGTTGCCTTCAATGTTCTCATATATACAGTATCTTCCTTCAGATCACAGTTACAAATCAACGTATCAGAATGAATTACAGTACATGCACCAGTACCGACAAGGAAACTCTCGCCATCAAATGATTTATCCCTATTGATACAACGACTCATAAGATTAACAAGGGTAAGCAAACATATCAATCCAGCTTTCATAAATATTGTCTGTTTTAACTTATTCTACTAATAAATATAGAACTCACAGGTTATCAGATGAGTTCTGTTATCATGGTCCGCTTCCTTACATATCCTGTATAATCCCTTAGCCAGTCGGGGAATATACACTCCGAGTCCTTTCCATCCGGAACGTCTGCAAGGTTTGACTATCAGTGCGTCATCTCTAAAATCGCTGTTTCCCTTGACAGCACTCCATATCCCTTTTTCATATTTTTCTATCCGATATGCTCTTCCCAATGTTATATCACAATCCGTTTTATTGATAAGATACATAGGATATGACTTTGGCAAATCTTCCGAAAAAACAATATCATAAAAACCGAGCACTATCTTGTCCTGTGGATACAACATCCAGAACGGTAGAATTAACGGATTATAATTATCACGTATTTCAAATTTCGCTCCCAGTTGCAGAATATTCCTCCTTCCTGTTTGAAAAGCCTTGACTATGCGATACTTTCCGGGCTCCAATTCTCCAAGAGGAAATTTCAAGAGGCAACTTCTCCTAGGAGGAAGAATCCCATTAAATCCATCAAGATCCTTTCTATAACCTTTATCAGTCCAAGCATCCCCGGTCTGTTTCTGTAATTTCCACCCCTCTCCATATCTCATCGGAACATCCAATGCGTTGGACACTACAACCATCATACCACTATCTGATGAATGAACCGTTTTCAATACTTTCATATATACAGTATAATCATGAGAAAAGGAGATACCCAGCTTTTTCTGTTCTCCTAATAAAATTATATCAGGGTTTCCGCCTCCATTATTCCGTTTCTTGTCCATACAACCGGAAAACAAGCAACAGGCTAGAAATAAAAACAGTATCTTGTTATTCATAAGCTTTGTATTCAAAGTCATAAAGTTATTTAATCCTGAACTCGGCTGACATAAACCAACCTTCCCGAGAATTATCAAAACCTATTCTTTTATAAACTCTATAAACCCCAGGCTTATTATCATTAAAGAGGGGATAAAGGTTGGCTGCAAACTGACATGTTCCTCCCTGCTTTATTATAATGCCTTCATTTTTGACATTAAAATTTCCATATAACAGAATCCATTGACCACTTTCTCTACGTGCTACCCTATAATCCCCGCCAAAAGACAAAGCCTTTGAATTATTATTGACCAGATTCACAGATACACTTTTTACACCCACGGGATAAACTGATTTTTCTGTCTTCATGGATATTTGTAAAGTATCAGAATAGGCAGATGAGGTAAAAAGCTCCGGTTGCTGAATTTTTCCATGACTGACCGTCGAATAACTGACCACTTTACGTCTGAACATTTCCTGAAAATAGGAGGAATTATTAATCAAAGAAACTTCAATCGTATCCCCATAGCTTCCAAAATCTGTGATATTTTGTGCTATAGTGTCCCTATTTTTCATATTATACTCACTGATTCGTTTTCTGATTTGTTCAATTCCTTTCTTATCTACCATCTTAAACCCAGTATAAGCTACTTTTGTATTTTCATTGAATGATTTATAGATGCGATATTTCCCCGGACGATTGGGCACTTCAGAAGTATAAAGCCTGATTGTCTGCTCATGGGTGGGACAATTCGATGGAAATATCCATAAAACATCATTCCTGATTGGATTGGTCGGCAGCGTTTCCCATGTTTTCTGTTTTTCATTGTAATAGACCAGACTGTAATCTTCGCCACAATCATATTCATAACGGGAGTGGTTGGTTATGATTACTTTTACTTCCGTTGTCGATAACGGATAATAGTCATATTCAACACGCATTGAAAGGGAATCAGGGTTTATGGCTTCCCCTTGCGGAATATCCCGTGGTATAGGACTCAGCACCATAGTTATAGTTCGTCCGAAAAAATCTTCTTTTATCGGAATGATTTCAGGACCGAATGTGATGTCCGACATTATATTGAATTCCAACAACGGAGAATCAAAAACGTCTTTCCTGAATGCCGATTTAAAAACCTCAAAGGAATCTTCCGGTATATTCTGGAAGTCAATGGATACTTTGTCTTTGGTCAGACCTGCTCCTGAACAATGAAAGCGTTGTTGCAGGATACTATCAGATTTAATAATGCCGTCCACATACCGATGTAAAGCGCATAGTTCCTTTTGCAAACGAATGCTGTCTGTTTCGTCCTTCTGTCCTTTCCTGAAAGAATCGGAATGGCAAGAACACAATAGTATCAATGATATGAAAAGTAAATGTTTCATAGCGTTATCTATCAAGTCTGAAAGTTACCGGAACTGTTAATTTCACCTCTACAGCCTTCCCTTTCAATGTTCTGGGTTTCCATCGGGGAAGCGTTTTTATGATACGTAATGCCTCCTTGTCCAAAGAAGAATCGGCACTTCTCATTATATTAGGTTCTATCGCATTCCCATTTTCATCTACAACAAATTGAACAATAACCCTGCCTTGTATTCCTTTCTTCCATGCCTCTGCCGGATATTGTATATTGTCGTTGATGAATTGCAACAGTTTATCCATGCCACCGGAAAATTCAGGCATTTGGTCAATGACTCTAAAGATGGGTTGGCCAACAAGTACTTCGTTCGGTGGTAAAGTATCTTTCTGTTGGTTATCAGAATGCACTTTTAAAAAATCAACAGCATCATTCTGCAATTGGAATTCAGCCATTAAAGTATGTTTTCTATCATTTCTTCTTATTGTAAGAAAAAAGCGATAACGGCCGGGAGTATGCCTGAACAATTCCGCATTATAATAATATGTACTGCCTTGTTGGAGCATGATTTCTTCAGCAAATACAATAAGTTGCATGGGCACATCCCTCCATATTCCTTTTTCATCCTCATAAGTGTAGCTGTAATATCCTCCAAGACCAATATCAGCACCACTATTGTTATCCAATATAAAAGTTATCTGTTTCTTCTTGGTAGAATAGACCGGATATTCGGGATGTAAAGACAATCCAAGTGTATCATTTATTCCGACACTATTGTTTATGGAATTCACAGCCGGATTCTGCCCAGACTTGCTTGTGCATCCGACCATCAAGACACAGGGCAGCATGGTTACAAACACCGTTTTCATGGCATACTTTCATTATTTCGGGTTATTTGACTAGTGGGAGATTCAAACTTTATCGGAAACGCGAACCTTACTTTCAGATTTACCTCATGCTGACTGCCGGGTTTCCATTTGGGCATTATTGAAACAATACGTAATGCTTCCTCACATAAAGCGGCATCAGCACTCAGAACAGGATTGATGCTACGGAGAATTCTGGGCTGTATCACACTTCCATCCTTGTCTATGACAACCTGTACAATAACCCTGCCTTCCAGTTTGCTTTGTCTTGCAGCTTGTGGATACCGGATATTCTGTCTTATAAATTCCATCAGTCCAGGCATACCACCGGGAAACTCAGGCATATTCCGAACAACATCAAATATATCATCCTCGTCTGAAAGTGCCTTATAGTCCAAAGACCGTGCAGGTCCTATAGGAATAGGTTTGTCCCTGGATGAAACCTGATGAGAGGTATAGGCTTCAAACCATTGATGGATTGTATAATAATATTCCTCATTCTCATTATAGACCCTGATTTTTAAAAGATAATCACCCGGTTGACAGCCATCAGGGAAATCAATACCTATCTCGGCAGTTTTCCCTTTTTCAAGATGCAGGGTGACAGACTCCTTGTTCACGTCTTTACCGGGAATCTTATATAATTGCTTCTGTTTGTCCTCCAGATAGAAATCAGCCTCACCTTTATATATCAGATTATAATTGGAACTGACAATGGAAATATAAACCCTGCTTTCGGAAATACTGATATCATTTACCATGATATCCTCACTTTTTTCACGGTTTATCCGGTTGTTATGCCTGTCAAAAGAAGCCTTGAACACTCCTTCTGTATCATCTATCAAATGTCCCCATTTTACAGGCACCTCTTTCTTTACAGGAGAAGTAGCATCTACGGGAGGAATATACTCAATTTCGATGGCTCCTGTATCTTTCGGATCCTGTCTGGGTTCCTCTTCTATTTCTATGGGTTGAATCCGGTTGTTTTCTTTAGGTAATACAGTATAGAGTTCCTGTTCATCTTTTAATATTTCATGACTGCCAGATTCCAGCCATTTATTCCATTCGTTGAACAAATCGGATATGAATAGATGTAAATCTTCTGAAATATGAATTTCTTTACCGGATTTGACATTGAATTTCAGTCTGTCATCCTCTACAGTAAGAAACTTCCTGGCTCTATCCAACGCTTTCAGATAAACAATCTGGTTAAAGGCGTAGTTCTTGTTGAGCCCTTCTCCTGTATACATATCTATTGCGGCATAGGACATTATCCCTCTTGTCCTAAGGAAAGTGGTATCGGTTATGGAAGCCTTATACCTGTTCGCCTCTTTCCATAAATTCTCTCCCTCAAGTTTTATCAGACTGTCCGTTTCATTATCTACAGGAGATATTGCATCAAAGACCGTGTCAGTAACATCAGCGTGGTTCTCTTTATTACTTTTTCCATTGCAACCAACCAGAAAAAGACAACACACTAAAATATATAGCATCTCTGTTTCCATACACCTATAATACTTGTGATACCTGTTGATTCATGAAAACTTTCTCTAAAGATAAAGATATTATCCGAAATTTGAAAGGTATTTGATTCCTATTTCCCGATATCCTGTTCTAAAACACTTCTTTTCCTGACAGACCAAGTTATTATCAGGAGTTTGGCAGGGCCGGAAGTATGAAACGTAAGTGGAATGTATAACATAGCTGAAAGACAAAAGTGTAATAAAAAAGTATGCAAATCAGGTACAAATGCTTAAAGAATAAGTGTCTTGTTAGTTTTTTTATAACATTCTTACGGTTATGTACCATACTCATACTTCCTATGAACTCCCGTCGCTGACTTACCCTTGAAAACGATATTATCCATTCATTACCAAATAAAAACAGAAGGAAACCGGAACATTTTACCAGCCCCAATTTCCCTCCATAACAATATATGCATTTATCCAAAAGTAAAACCAAAATGGCTTTCATCATATACCTCTATCAATCCGTTTACCCGGTGTATGCAAACCTTGTTCTCACGGGCCAGCCATCCGACAGCTAATGCAGTGCTCTCGACACTCAGATTCAATTTCCTGGCCAGTTCGGGGATTGATATTCTTTTCACTTCATTAAGAACGTGCCATACATTACCTGCATTGACACCTACGATTTTTTTGTCCATACGTCTTATATTTAAATATTCATATTCTGTTGATAATAACCAAGCTATGCACCCTTTATCAAGGTACACAAAAGCAAATCCGGTCACCATAGGGAAACCGATACTGATGATACATAGACACACGATAAGCCTACATATCAATCATATATTGGAAATTTCTTTTCAGTGGAGTTCCAATGTTTGATAATACTTTTTAGGTAAGAGCGAGATTTGTACATGTTTATTCTTGTCATAATATAATCTCTAGGCTTGTGCCCTATATGCAAACCCGTCTAAATTAAAAGCGGAAGGGCATTAACATCATCTATAAGTGAGGGAGTCGAAGCCCTTGGTACAAACAGAAAACGCCCCCGCAAAATATAACAAGCTCTTCTTCTTTTTTATATGGTTTGTAGTATTTCTCAGTAGATCTGTTTAAAAATGTACCGATCCTCACAGACAGGTATATAAGACTACTATCGTTTGTCTAATATAAATACGGAACGCTATCCAATTCAGATAAAACACAAATATCTTGATAATTTCAAGACTACAAATATAGGGATAGCGAATGAATAAAATAAATATATCCTCACTAAAAGCCACCACATGTTTTAAACCGGACAACTCTTTTTTCTCCCATTCCCATATTAAATAAGGTATAATCAGGTTAACCATAGTTCACACAAATGCAGTTCCGAAGCTTAAAAAGCACAGTTTTTACGAGAATCTGATTTTTTTTATAGGAAAAATGCACAACATTTCAATTAAAGATGTATATTTGCACCAAAATAACGTATAACCGACAAGGCTACGGAGTAAAGATTAGAGCGGATGGAATATCTATTTTTAAGACGCAGGAACAAGAGCAGCATATCGGAGAGGCAGAAACATCTTCTCTCAAAGGCTGTTGAGAAGCAATGGAAGGAGGATTTCGTGCGTAAGGGAGTGGAAGGGAGGAAGATGGACTTGGAGATCTACAAATCGCTCCTTTACCAACTGGAAATAAGAATGGTGTTTCTGGACGCTTCACTTTCTCTGAAGAAGCTGAGCACTCTTGTCGGAACGAACCAGACCTATATGTCTAATGTAGTGAACAGGTATTTCGGATGTAACCTGAACGGAGTGATAAACACCTACAGGATCGAATACGCCAAGGAGTTGTTGAGAAGCGGAAAGTGTCTGATAAAGGATATTTCGGAATGATGTGGATTTGCCTCAAAAAGTGCGTTCTACAGTGCTTTTAGGAAAATGACGGGATATAGACCTGTGGAATATGTAAAACGGAACGGTGTGGAGGAAAAGTTTAGAAAAAATAATTAAGTCCTTTTTCATAGCATAAATGAAAACCAATTTTTAGTTTTTTAAATTTATAAATTTAAATTCATTATGAACAAAAAGTTTTTAAGTGCAGTTCTGTTCGGAGCCTTGATGGTTTCTTCGACAGGAACGTTTGTGTCTTGTAAAGACTATGATGACGACATCGATCAGATTAACAATACGTTGACAGATCTGAAGTCGCAGATTGCAGCTTTACAAACAGAAGTTGAAGGTGGTAACTGGGTTACTGACCTCGTTGATGTGGAAGGTGGCTTTAAAGTAACTTTCAACAATGGTAAAACTTACACTATCGTTAATGGAAAAGATGGTGATAAGGGTGAAACTGGTGCTGCTGGTGCCGCTGGTGACAAACTGACTATTGACGAAGCCACAGGCGAATGGAAGATTAATGATAAAGCTACAGGCTGGTTCGCCAACAAGAAGGATCAGGCAGCTGAAGTGTATCTTCCAAAGATCGAAGGTGGATATTGGTACTTCTACAATACTGAAAAGAAAGAATACGAACAGTCAGACTACAAAGCTAATGGTGCAGCTTATGCAATAGACGCCAACGGTAAATATACCATGTACCTGCCAACAGAAGATGGTAAGGATATGGTTAAAATAGAATTACCGAAATATGCACTGACCAGCTTGGAGTTAGCAATGACCTCTGATGAATCTTCTTCTATGCTGTATGCTGTAGCAAGCAAGGATTTCAAAGATGAACTGACTGGCGTTTCATATAAAAAAGACGAACTCATTCCTTTGGCAACCGCAGAGGGAAAGACTGGTTTTGATGTTCGTGTAGTAGCTAATCCTACTAATACGGATTTGTCTGATTGTCCTTTCTCTTTGATCGCATCAGATGGTTCCACTCTCTTTACAGAAGGTGCAGCTAGAAAATATGACGGTGAAATTATACGTTCTGCTGTTGATGGTTTGAAGTCTGTAAATTTCAATTTGGCTGGTGGCCTGAAAGCTGATAGTAAAGCTTTTAAAAATGTTTCAACCCCATTAAATACTGGTGATTTGTTAGGATACACATCAGGATACACATTAAGTAAATTTGCTGTAGCTTCTAATGAAATTTCTACTCAGTATGGCGTAGGGGTGAATATATATCAAACCTCTGCATCGGTAAACGGAAATGGTATTGGTTGGGTTAAAGTAGGAAAGGAATATTCTATCTTTGGCAAGAATGACAACAAGGCTGCCGGACAAAATGATAACTATAACTTCATGTATGGTAATGCTGTCAGCTACAAACTTGATTTGGATAAAGATTATAAAGACGCTTATAATGTAACTATTTCTGGAGATAAATTTACTGTAGGTACATATACAGACAAGACTTTGCCTTTCATCGTTTCTTATACAACAGAAAAAGGAGAGAAGAAGTCTACTAAGGTAAACGTAAAGGTTATCAAGGATGAAGTTGCCAATGTAACATTGAGCGCATTTCATAAGCTGGATGTAAGCAAGCAACAGGTTTACTTCTCATTGGATAATGTACTGAATGCATTGACTGCTGAACAGAAGATTGCATGGAAACAGGCTAATATAACTTTGAATAAGTTTACATTGGAATCTACTATCACTAATGACAATGGTGATCCGAAGCATATTATTAATTTAGTACCTTCATTTGTTAAGAAAGACAACAGTGGTAATTGGGTAACCGCTATTTCTGCTGACGCTACAGCTTTGGAAATCACTGTGAATCCTGCTACTGCTGGTGTCGTTGCTGACAAGTATACTCAAGCTGTTTATAAGTTCACTTTTGGTACTAATGAATTGAATGCCGCTGTTGACTTAACTCTGGCTAACCCGACTACATTGACTCGTATCGCTTCTCTGTTCGATGGTGACAACGTAGTTGCTTACGGTAAGGGTAATAACGCTAACGGTGAAATATTCGATGTACTGAGCGTTTACGAACAGAACGGTGCTACATTTGATAAAGCAAGCTTCAAAGTTAAAGCCGTTAAGAATGGTGACTTCTCTGATGTAGATGTCGCTAAATGGATAGCTAACGGTAGCAAGTTTACTATCAGCGATAAGGATCAGTTGTATAAGGAAGTAGCTAAAGTTGAGGTTTCTGCTTCTATCTTTGCAGGTAATATAGATAATATGTTCACGGATGTTATTTATGTAACTGCTAAGAGCCCGGTTAAGGAAGGTACAATTGAAGCGTTGAAGACCACATTGTCATTGAAACAGTCTAAGAGCGCAAGCTTCGGTAAGGCTGACTTCTCCGCAGCAGATGTTTGGGGTACTGCTTACAACCTGTTCGGTTATACTTATGTAGAAAACAAGGTTGAAAAATGGGCTAAACCTGCAACAGATTATATTAAGGATATTAAAGTTACTTCAAGCACTAGCCTTGTAACAACTAAACTGACTTATAATGGAGATACAAAGACTTATGAAAATATGTCAGGTTTCAAAGTAACAGTTGATAACGAAGCTGCATTGCAGTCTGGTGATAAGGTAACTATTACTATCAAGATTACTGATATGTGGGGTATGGAATTCACTAAAGATGTTGAACTTACAGTTGAAAAATAATTTTTAGTGATTAACAATTCGACATAAAATTACAATTCTAGAATAAGTCATTTCTCTAGTGGGAGAAATACTTAGATAATAAAAACTTTAAATTTATAAATTACGATCCCTGGCTTGTGAAAGTCGGGGATTGTTGCTTTTATCCCCTACGTATTTGGATCTTTGGAAATTCAGAACAAGAAATCCACCAGTCTGTGAACAAAGCAGACTGATGGATAAATTAATAACAATAACAAAACTTCCATCAAACTTCATAGCCTGACGGATTGGTAAATATAGAAAAATATGTACTATATTGCAAATATAACACAATTCGGTGAATCTCCGAAATCTCTCATCCACAAAAAAAGAGAAGCACCATACATTACGTACAATACTTCTCTGTGAAAATATGATTCTTACTAATATACCAACTTCACCACCGACATTCCCCTGATCCGGACAGCACCAGATTTCTTTGCCGATCCTAAATTTTTCGGAAGAACAATAGAAATAGTGGCGTTTTCCCTAGGTATCCCACAATTATATCATCAAAATATTCTCTACGCTGCTATAATTCTGCCTCCCTATTGTAGAGCCATTGCATCCGCTATTCTGAGGAAGGTCTTGCTTTTGAGTTTTCTTCTTTCTTTAGGCGATACACCCGAAAAGAATATATCAGTGAACCACTTAGGGGATTTGTTTCCGCTCTTTGAAACATAGATCTCACCTTTCCCGACTATATTTGTAGGTATCAGGAGAGGTAAGTTTTTCAACCATAGACAGGTCTTCTTGCTCGCTTCATGACCAAACTGCCAAGGCTCTATGATCTGGTCAGGTTTTCTCCATCGGCTGCTCATGATACCTACTGGATTTTCTATAGCCAGTTTATTCACTCCTATCTTTGAAACATCCATGAAGAACTGAACTGCATCTTCACGGTCTTTGGCTCTGTCAGGGAACTTCGGATGTGGTCTTCTCTGTTCTATCGGAAGGCTTTTATCGTCGGGGTGATAATACCATCTCGCACCTGAAACAGCAAGATAAGTACAGGGTGGATGGGCTATAACCAAATCCCAACAACTATCAAGGAAATGTTTAGTACCATTCTCCAAAGTTCCACCACGATTGGCTATTACATCAAACATGTCTCCTTTGAAGTGATACTCGGGATGTTCACCGCTGCATTCTTGAAGATCACAACTGAAAGCCTTATGACCCAATCTTTTGAAAGCCAAACAAACGGCCTGACTTTCTTCACATGCTATCAGAACATTCATAAGGATTAAAAGATTATCTGCATTAAAATCCGATCAGAATAGCACCTCAGGCCTATATGCTCCACCAGCTGTCCCGTCTCTTCAAACAACTGGAATTTATAGAACCTGATGAAGCTTGTGATTTCGGAATAGAAATTCTTTCCGGTAAAACTCAAGGGATAAATCATCGGGTATCCTCCGACTTGTTGTGGCTGGAAGGCTCCTATTCCTACTCCGCTTATCAAGGCCATGTCAGCGTCAAAAATGATAGGTTGGTTAGGATCATAGTTGAAGTCTCTGACAAAGAACATCCTGACCTCCTTCTCTCTGATTTCCTTTATTTTGAATTGCACCATTCCGGAAGTGCTTTCATCTAATGATTCCTGTACCCGTAATTCCATTTCTTCAATGCTCATATTTGTATTGAGCACCTCTCCGTTTGCTATAAAATAGTTTTTCATAGTTTAGTCTTTTGTGATTTAATGGTTAGTGTAATTCCCTGTTCTCTTTTTAGATAAGATATAAGTCCTGCATAAGAATCTACTCTCTTACGATCTCTCGGCATAATCGATAAAGCCTCCTGAAGCGTGAGGATAATGCAGACTCCGGTTTTTAAAGCATCCCCATACTTGCTTCGGAGTGATACTACGTCTTTTTTGTATTTCTCAGGGATAGGTCTGTTGCTGTCTTTTGTTACGATAACACTTGGCTCAGCATTATTTTCCAAGCGATTAGAAACAGAAACCTTTTCAGCTCCTAATATCCTACTTATAAAATCGATAAACATTACCGGCTTTTTAGGTACGGGAAAAAGCTATCTGGCATGTGCCCTTGGCCACGAGGCATGCAAAAGGAGGATTCCGTACTTTCTATGCCAATGCACCAAAACTACCTGGTGCACTGAAGGTTGCCAAAGTCAAAGGTACACTTGAGACTGAGCTCAAGAAGATTGAGCGTTGTCAGCTGCTCATCCTTGATGACCTGTTCCTTGTACCTCTTGATGCCAAGGAACGTCCCATCCTGCTCGAAATTATTGAGGACAGGCATGAAAGGAAATCCACTATCATAACCTCGCAGTACCCATCGTCCAACTGGTATGACATGGTTGGTGATCCGACAATAGCCGACGCCATCCTTGACCGAATCATTCATACGGCACACACCATAGAGTTGTACGGTGAAAGTATGCGCAAGTTAAGATCTAAGAAAAACTAGAGAATTAAAAGGGTAAAATAAAATTAACTCCTATCACCAGGACTTTAAAGGGTCAATCATATTATGGCCAAGGTGGGTAAATTCTGTTTAGCCAAAAGGGTCAAAGTAGAGTGGTTTTTCCAGCAGAGTCTAACTTCAGAAAAATGCTCTGAAATAAATATTATCAACCATATATGTTAAATATCTTGTGTGTAAGCGTCATCAATTTATCCGATTTTAAGAATATAGGCGGGGGGATCTGTAACTTGTAAAATTTACATTACGGACTTTACAATTTTACACTTCAAAATTTTACACTTACCATCCACTGATAAAAATCACGCAATGTCATTCACTTGATTCTTAACAGAATGTAATATATGACTAAGTTAATACCGGCATTCCGGCATAGATTTTTCACTAAAGATGGTATATACTCTTGAAAGTGCGCACAAGAAAGGGTATTTCAGTAATAACCTTTAAAAGACAGGAGAGATACGCCATGATGTATATAGACAATGAAGTGCTTGAGAAGATGATAATGACCATAGTGGAAGGTTTTGACCGCATAGAAAAGAAGCTGGACAGGATGGGGCGTGTGAAGGATTTCATGAACGGGGACGAGCTGCTGGACAATTATGATATAGCCAGGCTGCTCAACGTGTCGCTGCGGACAGTCGCCCGTTACCGGGAAAAGGGGCTGATCCGCTATTACCAGACGGACGATAACGGAAAGAACTTCTACAGAAGCTCGGAAATACAGGAATTCTTGCTGAAACGCGGAAAGAAAAAATGAACGTGGGGGTATCAATATGCGGAAGTTATGCTAACTTTGTTTCATAAACAGTTGTTATGAAGACAAATACCAATTCCAGATATGCCGTCGCAGTCCTTATTGACGGAGATAACGCCTCCTTTGAGAAGATGGAGGATATAATGGGCTTTGTTTCCCGTTATGGGGATGCCATCGTGAGACGAATTTATGGAGACTGGACGAAGAAAGCGCTTTCCGCGTGGAAGGAAACTGCCCGGGAGCATGGATTTAGGCTTGTACAGGCTTCCTCCCATGCTCCCGGAAAGAACACGACGGATATTGCACTGGTCATAGACGCGATGGACATTCTTCGTGACGGGCGGGCGGACTGTTTCTGTCTGGTAGCCAGTGACGGTGACTACAGCCTGCTTGCCCAACGGATACGGGAAGCCGGATTGAAGGTGCTGGGATATGGGGAGGGCAAGACTCCCGTATCGCTGGTACGGTCCTGTTCCGTGTTCCTGTATGCCGACCGGAAGGAAAACAAGGTTCCGGACAATACTCCCGAATTCTTTATCCGAAGGGACATGGAGTATTTTGACAAGGCTTTTGAGCAAGCGGCTGACGGCAAAGGGGAGGTGTCCCTTTCGCTGATCGGCGGCGCATTGAAAAAAATGATGCCCAAATTCAAGGTCAGGAGATATGGATGCAAGACATTGGGCA